>Ga0105241_10000084_pt1 | contig 70432 bp, 117 predicted proteins | sample KBSC64metaG_FD_80422 | JGI IMG/M metagenome (GOLD analysis project Ga0105241, IMG submission 80422) | Corn rhizosphere microbial communities from Kellogg Biological Station, Michigan, USA - KBS C6-4 metaG | ecosystem: Host-associated > Plants > Roots > Rhizosphere > Soil | place: Michigan, USA... | reverse complement strand
GTCAAACCCTTCTTTAACTGCCGGAGATACCAATACAGCTGGCGGAGGGATGGAACGAAATAACGCTACTGCTTCACGTCCCTCGCCTTTGTCATGTGTGATTAGTAATTCCTTATGCGCGGATAATTCTGCTACACGTTCTGCAAGGTGGTACGACTGTGATTGAATGATACCTTTTGCGTGTAGTCTAGAATCTACTATCTTATTCATGTGATTAATTAGTATTCGATATTGTCCCTCTGTTGTTTTACTGTCTACACGAATTGCCGGTGCCGATGGTAAATAATAAACAGGTCTACGTGCTGATGGTATAGATGATTGTATCTCGTGATAATCACATGTTATACCATCTACAGGAATGCCTAGATCATCACCATGTGATTTAGTTATAGACGCTGAAGTTAATACCACTCTAGACGTATTGCGGAATAAAAACCTCTCAGCGTAATTAATAGACATTACGGGGTTTAACTCTACTTTTGATTCGTTTAACCGTGCAACCCACGGCTCTGTATCAACTCCAGATAGAAACGTTGATAAATCACGTGCTAATGATTTCTGCCATTTATCTTGTTTACGTGTGTCAATACGATCTATTGTCGATAGGCACTCAGCCGCCCACGGCTTCCAGACGTCTATTACGTTGTCAGTGATTGCAGGTAGACGCAAGCTAGCAGATTTGAATACTCTATTGCGGTCGAGTGTTACGGCGATTGAATCTGCTAATGCATCATGCGCGCCGTGTGCTTCGTCTAGAATTAATAAGTCGAATGAGCCTAGAGAATAAGGCGCGTTGAATGAATTAGAGCGGGAATGCACCTGTGCGATAGTCACATGATGTGCGTAATTTGTTAAAACAACTGATTCAGACTGCGCGTGTTGTACTAGAGATTTATATCTGCAATATTGATCGCTGCAATAATCTCCATCTCGTACACCAGGACAGTAGTTACTATGGCCTTCAATTGATAAGATCTTAAAATCGTCTACTATCTGTTGTTGTAATGCTTTACTAGATACAAGGATCAAAGTACGCAACCCGAGTATCCTCGCTAGAGAGATGTAGATAGCTGTTTTGCCTGATGCGGTCGGCGCGTGCAGGATTGAAAATCGACAAGATGAGGTTAGTAGAGATACAAGTGCCGCTTGTTGTTGTGGGTAGTAAGACGTGAATTTAAGAGGTAATCCTACGTCCCTAGGTGTCAGACTGAAGGTATTCACCTTGCTAGATTCTCTTCGGGCCTGTAGGTGTATCAGGTAGGATCGTAGCAGGGATAGTAGGCAAGCGCGCGATACCAGACTGCCACATGAATTCAGCTACCCTATTACACGATATAACGCGAAACTCTCCAAGTGTGCCGTTTTCATCGTACGCTCTACCTAATACTAGCACGTCTCTATCGCCACGTGTTAGCCCTTGTGCTAGCACAGTAAATTTATAAAACTCACGCTGTCTATCTGTCATTGCGTCCATTTATGAAATCTTATCATTGTCATCGTCGCGAGTGTCTACCCCGCCGAAGATAGTTTGCAATATAGACGTGCGATCTTTATTCTCTGCTTTAGATTGCTTTAGATATGCAATGATTTCAGTTTTCGAAAATCCTTTCTTGAATTTAATACTGATACGTGGTGACAGATCTTCGTTGAATCCTCGCAGTATTCTATATTCGTTAGTTACAAGACCTGTAGCTGCTTCGTATGTTAATATAGCAGCTGTCACGATACGGTTGAATGTGTCTGTTGGGGTTTCGTCTGCGTATTCTTTACCGGTCATTACAATACGTCCGCTTCTAGACCGTTAGCTAACAACCAGTCATAGCACGCGTCTAGCGCTTCTGCCTCAGAATCGACTTTTGCAGATTGAAATACAGTGATTTCGTCTTCGCCGTCTTCGTCTAAATGGTAAACACGGCCGTAGTATCTATTACCGTGTTCTACGAATTCATAGTACAAGGTTTCATATTTTAAGCTTTCAATGTCGATTGAATCGTAATCGCTAGGCATCTGCACTAGTCCCTCCCTATTTAATCAATGTCATTAATAAACTTACTTACGTCGATAGTGCCAGCCGGGATGTCTGCCAGTGTTCCCCCCTCGATCACGTCGATAAAGGTACAGTCAATTCTAGGGGAGTATCCGCGAACAAACAAAGCGCCGTCTAGCTCCATAGCCCACACAGGTACGTTTAGATGGTCATATAAGGGTTTAGCTTCTAACGTGTGTACACGTACTCTAGTAGTCTTACCGTCGTTCTCTCTTGTAATTACTCTATTGAATCCTTTAGGTAAGCCCAGTACGATAAGGTTAGCGACACCGCTGAACCATGTACCTGGTACATGAGAAGAACACCCGTATTGGTCTGGTTTGTAAGAACCGCATTTAGGGTTAGATCCGTACACGCATCCGGGACACTGGTATTTTTGCACTAGCTTGTCTAACTTATTTGCCACGATCTTTTTACACTCCCATCATTTCAGCTAATTTAGCTACTTGCGCGCTGCCTTCAACAGTCTGACTAGGGTACTTACCTTTTAGAACTCGATTGTACGCGCGGCCTGTAGATCTCGATTTGCCTTTAGCAGATACACCAGCTGAAAGCAACCCTGGCACCCATGACGGAATTTGAGGATACGCTAGCAGGATAGCTTTATCCGATGACAGAAATAAAGCTAGATAGACGGTGCCACCTGTAGCAGTGCCGTCGTTTAAACGGCGATACGCAACGGTAGCAATCCAAGAGGATTTTTGATGGGTGTGTGTGATAGCCATGGGTGCCAAGGTCCTATGGTCAAATAGTGATTTCGATTGTCAATCCATCAGGAAGGCTAAAGATGAATCCAGTAATTTGAGAAATATGGGCTTCCTGTCCATCGATTGCGTTGAAATGTGCATCGTCATGTGACTTGACAAGCAGCAGCTCAGACATACGCTTGTCTACCATTTCGATAGTGTCTTTGAATTCTTTCCACGTCATTTGTCTGTCTCCCTGTCTTTAGTATGGGCGTATGATACAGCAGACTTGTTACCGTGTCAATACCTTGCTTAGCTCAACTCTTCTAGCAGGTCCACCAGTTTAGCGTATTTGCCGTATTCGACAATTACACTCATATCCTTATGCTTAACTTGGTCGTATCCACTGCGCGAGTGGAACCTGTGCTCACCAGTTTCGTATCTGTCTATTTCAGTGTTTAACTTGTCGAGTAGCCACTTTTTAGAGAAGCGGGTTTTAGTCATAGCTACTCTCCAATAGGTACTCTGTCAGCAGCAGGACTGCCGCAAAGACACCATACATTTGCATCGAGTGCAATCTCCTGCTTGCAAGCGAGACGGTAACGCGGGGAAGCTTCATCACACTTATACACTAGAGGGGTATCACTCCACTTGTAATAATAGACCTCTACACCGAAAACTCGAAATCCGGGGTCACCTTCGTCGGATACGATCCAACGGAATTTACCTAACTTAAGAATGCCTGCCACGGTAGTACGGTATACGCGGATTGTTTTATTAGCTGCCATGTACCTGTCTCCCTTTGAGAGTTAAAGTACTCAATCCTGCACATCGTTAAATTGCAGCATTCGTATTACAGCAAACGATGGGCAGATTTGAAGACTCTACCTAGAAACTAGGGTCTAAATACGATTCCCGATCCCCGACCCGATACTGCATGCCGTCCGTGTCGAACCAGTGACCGGACTTGTGCAGACGGATCGCCCTCGGCTTGGCGTCTCGGGCGATCCGCTTGTACCCCGTGTTGTCCTCTCGGATCGTGAGCTTGCGGGGTGTGTTTACCTTGATGATCGTGTAGGGGTAACGGTCGCTTCCGCAGAGGTAGGTGACGCCCATTCCAACTTCAGGGGTGATTTGCTGTACTTGCTCACAGTGTAACGCGCCTTGCTCGGCAACGTCGTCGTAGGTAGCTTGATTGCAGTTAGGCATTTGTTTTGTCTCCCTCTCTCTTGTATGGATGTATCTTAGGACAGCTATCCTATCGTGTCAAGCCCCCTAGCAAAGATTCTCGAAAATAGTTGGCATGAAGATTGCTACGCGTGGGCGCGTTCCTCTAGTAGGTAGGTAGGATAGGACTTACGCCTCACTTCGCCGTAATTATCTTCTCTAGACCCCTTGACACGGTAGCAGGCATGCTCTATTATCCGTACATACAAGGGAGACAGACCAAAATGCTCTATATCAAAGAAACGCACGGTATTGATAGCACTTGGCGCGTAGGGGAGCCTATTCCCGACATTGTGTCCAGGGTTGTGACATTCCAAGCTGATGGAGACGAGCTAGAGGTTATCCTTCGAGCGCTACGCGGTGCCAAAGCACAAAAGGGAGGCACAAAGTGAAAGCTGTAATCCTCCACTTCAAACGCGGCGAATTAGAGCATATCGCAATCGTACCCGCTAACAACTATAACGTAGATGATTGGTCTTTGCCAGGATTTAGACTGTATCAGACGTCCGGAGAATTTGAACTTGGGCACGACATCAGCTCTGGCACTTTCCAAGCTGCAACAGAACTCTATTGTGAAGGTTCTTGCTACGACCCTAACGAGTAATCAAAGCTTACAGGTGTTTACAATGCGGATGCTTGGCAGAGAGACAGACTACGACTATACTCTAGACGACGACACTTTCGACAACGTGCCAAACTTCGATAGTGAGGACTGACAAGATGCACAAAGCCTATTTGCTTATTCGGCTGAAACTAGATAATTCACCCATGCCAAAGGTTGCAGGTGTGAGTATTTACAGTGACCGCAACCCATCCTGTCGACTGACATCTGAAGCATATGCTGAGATCTTGTCTGTAGAGGGGGAAAGCTACCAACACTGTGTAGACAAGATTACTGAAATTGTAAATACAGTTGAATACTTTAAATGGATGCGTGTATGGCTTGATGGGTCTAGAGAAGCACACACAGTGCGCGGATATTTGACTGGGGTGCTTTGATGCCTACTTATCCAGAGCAGACCGAAGTGCAGAAACTCAGATACGCACTGGCTTGTGCAAAGCAGGGTCTAGGGCACGTGTCAATCAGATACGGACGCGCTAATTACGACACGTGCCTACTGTGTGAACTTAATTACGTTAACTATAAAGATACTATTGCTATGCGCGAAGTTCTCTCACGTGTTCCTAATTTCGACTTAAAGGAGTATTTGAAATGAAGAATCCATTCGGCGGTCCCCCTGGCAACCCTAACGCAGTGCAAGGCACAAGATTCCATCGGCATTGTGGCGCTTTAGGAAGAAACAAGAACAGAACGAAGGGAGAATCACCTACGGGGTATAGATCGCGTGGGCCGTCAGCGGATAGGCAGGTTAGGAAGATGGCGCGGAAAGCTGTACAGGTGTCAAAGGCAGAGCGTAGGGATCGAGTCAAGTGGTACGATCAATGAAACCACCGCAAAGTGTCTCTCTCACTACTTGTACACTAGTGTGGATGGGCCTAGCCATTAGTAACTATCTTGGTATTTTATTCTCCACAACTACAGCGCATGAAGCAAACGAACGTACATTTTTCCAGCTGACAGCTATTGTAGTTGTATATTTAGCCTCGCGTATAAGTAAGAAAGAGTGGTAGGTCATAGTCATATGCATAAACCACACTTCAATTTCAAACTGTTCTTTGAGACTCGCCACCTAGACGATAAACGTCCACCGTCTACCGGTTTACCTACGTGCAGTAATACCACATGCGGCAGAGTATTTATACCCACACGTAAGGCACAGTATTACTGTGAAAGTTGCATTGATAAACTAGAGGGTGTAGACACATCGCCTGTAGTGTGCACCTGTCGAGTAGTACCTACAGAAGTGCAGCCGATTGCAGAGCAACCACATTTCCTGACTATACGTAGGAATAAGAAGTTGAAAGCGCTAGGTGTACAAGGAAAGGAGGGATTGTTTAAGTGACGTGGGGAGAGTTTAAAAATAGCGTAGAAGAGAAGCTAAAGGAAGAATTTGATGTAGAAGACGTAGACAAACTTAAAATTAGCTACATCGATATTTCTGGGCCTGATTGTGACGTCCACGACATTGAAGCATATTTAGACAATAGCGAACGGTTAGTAATTAACTAGAAGTACTTAGCAACCCGCTAAGCGACAATGTATCAATGGGTGTGGTTTGCGTCTAGCGGGTTGCTTTCTACTGTTTATTAAACTAGAGGATTTACGGGATTTGCAGTACTAGTTACACTAAATGGTTTGACACGTGGCAACAATTCGGCCCGCAATGGTAATGGGTGTGATATTCTAACGTCGTTGTCATAAACTTTATTACCTGCTGTCGTCGTCTATCTTCACGCCGCCGGTTTTAACGTGGTTAGTACGTGAGAAGTAAAAGCCTACAATGAGAAAAAATCCATTCCATATGGGATTGAACGTCGTCTCATTTGTACCGCCACGTAATGTTAAACTAGCTGCTACGAACAGTGCAACGAAACACACGCTGATAGCTATACCAGCTTGCGTGCCTTCCCATAATAGGTTTATACGTCGTTGTCCAGCTGTACGCAGAATGTCTGCATCTGTTTGAGTTTCAGCCGCTACACGCTCTGTGTTAGCAGCTGAGGATATGCGGACACCATGAGAGGCAGCAGCGTCAAATAATTGCGTAGCTTGTGTAGTGTCAATACCTGATGCAGATGCTAGCGATATGAATAGGTCACGTTGCACACCTACAGCAGCGGAGCGTATTGCATCTCCGTTTTCTTGCACAGCGTGTGATATAGACATATCAGGCACAGATTTGTTAACCGAATGCAATACGCTTTATAATATGTGCTAGTTGTGTAGGCATGAGCACAATACCGCGTGTACGCATGTTAGCCGCTACGGTATCTTGCAAATCAGCAGGCACGCCTAGATCCGCTAGAATATCACACAGAGCCTTATTAGATTCTGCCGATTGTCGTTGACAACAGATTTCAGCTGCACAATTGAGTCGAGGATCAATACCGTCTGTAGTTGTGTCAATAGCCATTTAATCTACCCAACCTTTCTTTATTAAATGTTCTCTTAGCATTTGTGCTTTTGCCTTTTCAAACTCAACATCACCACGTAACGTGCCTATTTTATCATCTAGTGTTTTTAGCCGTAGATCGTATACTTCTTTATCGGGTAAGCTTTGTCTAATTGCGGTAACATCGGAAGAGATGTGCGCCATCTCCTCGCGTGCTGAGCGTAAATCGCTTGATTGATTGAATTGAAACGCAGCTAATGCTATAATGAGACCGCCGAAATAGCACAACTCTTTAAGCCAAACAGGGAAAGGGGCGCGGGTGCTGTCGTCGTGTGGGCCTGGCAATGGGTAGGTACCTCCATATAGTGGATCGAGCCGGCTTGAGAGATCGAGCGACCCTTGCCGCTGCTAAAGTGCCTACCTGCTATAGGATAGTAGCAGATAGACGAGGGGAAGTCTACCAGAGAGCAGAGAGGTAGGTAACTTCCGCCTTACTTGCCCCTTGACACGGTAAAATCGATGTTGTAGGATACGTCCATACAAGAGAGGGAGACAGACAAAATGAAGACTACGACTGAATACTACATAGTACGTACAGACGGCAAGGATGAACGTATATACACAATCCGCAGGGCGCGCCATGCAATGACCACTAGCAGTCAGTTATACAAGAAAGTGGAAAATAACCCTATCTTAGTGCGAATCTTATAAGCCCTAATACGCCCTATTTTCCCCTATTGACACGGTGTACGACATGCGATATCTTACGTCTATGGCAAGCAACAATGGTACATCTACTCGCAATAATTCCGGACAGTTTACCCCCACAGTGAAAGAAGCCCGTGTACGCTGGTACCCCACACCTATAGACCCATTACGCGGACGTGAAAGCAAGATTAAATATTTCACGAGAATAGAGGATGCGGCAGTATTCGCGCGCGAATTGGGGCACTCTGTTAGTTGGCAGATTGACAATCGCGTAGTCAATGGCGTGGAAAACTGGTAAATGAACGCTCTTTCCCATACACACATGCTGCCAGTCTGCAAGAAATACCTACTAGCTGAATCTACATCTCGCCGTGCACGTGCTGACGCTATGGAACGTATTGCTAAAATCATGTCTTACTTGATTACTAGAAACAATCGATATGTACGCCGTGAACTGCGCAAACGAGGTATGAAACTAGGGGGTCTCAATGTCTGTTGAGTTGTTAACTAGGGCACATAACACCAGCGTACACACCTTGACTCTTAGTCTCTACCGTGCGTCTCTTACAGATCCGTGCAGAGTACTAGACCAGATGCATAATCTGCTAGACACTATCCGCGAGCGAGAAGACGACGGCAGGTCTCTACCTGGCGATGAAACTATCAGAGAGTATTGGCTTACGCTTCAAAAGACGCTAGGATCTACTCCTAGGCGTGCGGTAGAGATCGCGGCGGGAAATGTACGTATGAAGCGGGAGAGGACGGTATAATGAATGTTGAACTTCTGCTTAAAGTGAAAGAACGAATATTGATGCACCCAAATCAGTACGACATGCAGTATTTTCACTATCCACCTAGGGAAGACCCCAGATATTGGAACTGTGCCACTACACATTGTATAGGTGGATGGGCAGAAGTAATTATGGATGACACAGACACGGCGGAAAAGTTACTAAATCTAAGCGAAGAACAAGCAACTAGGTTATTCCATGTGGACTGTTGGCCAGAGCGCTTCTTTACTGAAGACAGGTGGACAAACACTCTGGTAGCAGCTGATAGAATCGACTTTTTTATCTTGACAGAGGGAACAGATATACTACCGTAAGAAAGGGGGGAATAAGCTCAATTAGTAAATTGCGTCATCTAGTTGTGTGTAGTTAGTTCCCAAGGTGTAAGTGGTTGTAAGTAGGAAAGTCAATATCTATTGATGAGAATTAACTAAAGAAAGTGAGACATCGAATGTATCAAGCAGCAAGGGTAAGCAATAGAAAGTACAAACCTATGTTTATTGCTAGTGTGTTAGTTGTTGTGTCCACGTTTCTACCTGTGAGAGCGCACGGTGCTACGTTCGTATCAGATGGTACACTCACGGTGCCACCACAAGTCTACTACGGCGCGGCAGGAGCCGTTACTAATATTAATTTTCAAGTCCAAGAATACGGCTATGGTGCGGCGCCTGCAATGCAGTTTCAGTGTCTACGTCCGTATCTAGGCGCCTGCACTGCTATCCTTAATTCCGCCGGACATCTAATCTCTGTTTACGGGTATACCACCACTTCCTACGAGACTTCCGGGGTTACGTTCCACGTGACTAGCATTACCATCAATAACTAATCTACTAGTCGGGAGGTCAGAGTTAAATGAAGCACGTTAGCGCTGCTGTGGTGTTGTTTATGCTTATGTTACTACCTAGCAGAGGAGACGCTACGCCGTCCGCATCATTTGTACTAGACGGTTATATGGTTACAAACCCTGTTGTTACTGAAGTCGGTGCTTCGGGGTATATTCAGGCTATGACGTTCTCGTTTTCAACTAATACAACGGGCGCATGGACTATTACGTGTCGACGTCCGTACTTAGGGCCTTGTTACTCCCTACCCACGAGCGGGTATCAAGAAATCGTGATTACTGGTGTGCTTGTGCCTATGTACGACGCGAATAACAATAGGTTGGTAGAGTATCAACTACGTTAAACGTTTAATCACTTCTATTTGTTCGTCAGTACTAGGTTGTAACAACTGAACTTCCTGATTACGTGCTACGGCCGCTGCAATCTGATACAGACCAGCGGCCGTAGTAACTTCCGCCCGTTGAATATCCTGCCGCGCTGCTACTATCTCGTTTAATCCTGCTTGCGCCTGCCTAGCTGCACCTGCTAGCATCCAAGGGAGTAACTTCTTGAGGCATCCACTGACGCGTACAATGCGCGTAGAACCGTCTGGAGTGCCTACCTGGTGCTCTAGCTCCTGCCAGTCGGGGCATAGACATGGCCGATCCCACTTGAGGCCCGCAGGGTGCTCATCTGTAACAGGTACAAGGGCAACTGGTACGCGGGTGCATTGTTGAGATTCGGCGAATGGGTGTTTAGTTTTCATAGTGTATGTTTATCTGCCTTATGTATGTTTATTTTAATTCTTTAATTCTTTGAACATAAAAGTGTTTTAAGTGTAGGTGGTCGCCATGATTGCGCGTTTGTCAATGTGTGTGTATGTGTAGCACCCCCTCCCGTAGATGCTGTATCTGCCCCCGTACTTCCGCCCGTAGACGGCGGTGCTGGTATGGACGTACCAGACGCGTAGACTGTGCCAAACGTTTGTGACACAAATGCTGTCGAGTGTACGTGTGCCGGCATCTGTGCAATGCTGATAGCTGTCCCTGTTACCGTTACACCGCTTGTAGGGTCCCACCCTCCAGCTACAAACGTGCCCCCATTAAAAGGACCTCCGCCTGTCGTACCTATGTTATTAGCGATTCCTATCAAGCAATCATCATACGTAGTTATCCTAGTCCATCCTGATGGAGCCGCAGCTTGAAAAAACCCTCCTAGCGCTGTGCCGCTTGGAATGCTTGCTGTAGCTGCTGGAAATCCTGTACACAGGCTAACGTTTATGCCAGCTGGTAATCTGCCGCTTGAATCTGTCAATGGTACAATACTGTTAACACTAGTTAAATCGATATTAGTAGGTAGCCCTAGATTAGCTCTAGAGGTTTGTGGATTAGGCAAGTCAGATAGATTATTATCTAGTAGTAGAAACCCATAGCCATAATCAATGAATAGAGTGCGAGTACCCCCACCTGTCCAGTTAAATGCCGTATTACTACCATTTGAGCTAAACCCTACAGACGTTCTAGTTACAGTCCCTCCACCCGCCGCATGATATGTACCTACGCCTGTCTCAAAATTAACTCCGTCGCGGCACGTATACGGGAATTTATCTCCATCTGCTAGTACTGACTGTAGCGATCTATTCGGCGCTGGCATTGCAGCACCCAACGAATAATCACCCGTACCTGTGGTTACTGTAACACTTCCGACTAGTGGAGTGACTTTAATAGGCGTCATGTTTACGACATCTCCTCTATTGTTCCATCTATATTATATGCTATTCCCGTACCTTCGCCGTATGAGCGATATGGTTTATCCGCTATAGTAAGCAGTCCATACGTGGATTTTTCAACAATATACGTTGGATTTGTGGTAGATTTAACAAATAACACAGATCTACTTACACCTCTAGTGCGTTGGATACCCCCTATCGTCTTTAACACGTCTACTTCTTTCACGCCTACGACTGTGAATTTCTGTCGTCCTGTTTTACTTCTGATCGTAGGATAGATTTGACCTCCCCCTGATACCAGCCTAGCTGAGGGTTCATTCGTACCTATTGTACCGTCGGCGGATACACCTCTAGGGAATTCATAACACGTGTTAGCTGATTTACTTGCTAATATCAAGCGGCCGATTTGCACATATCCGGCTGCGTTACCAGTGTCGAGAATATCAAAGCGCCAGTATTTGTAATTGCCAAAACCAGCAGATGAGTAGATTAAATGCGGGAAACGAGTAAAACCTGCGATATCTAAACCTGCTGTAGGCCAGAATGGTAAAGTAATATCAACCGCAGGTGCAGACGTTAAACCGGATAAGCTTGTAGCAGCGCGGCGACGCACCATTGCGTTAGAGCTAGCATTCGAGTAAGCTAAATCTATCAAGTTTAAATTATATGCATTGGGCAGTGTTACAGTGAAATACGCTTGGGTTAAATCTGTAAATCTACAAGGTAGCGATGGTTGCTCTGTTTGCAAATTTGTCAACGGCATAGACCCTGCTACGGGTCCACCGGTTATAACTGATAGGTCAGACAGCACAGGTGTGGCTAGGATAGGGACGCCCATTGCAGATTACCTTTTAATACTTATTTTTAACGCCCAATTGATATACATGAGAACTTGTAACTAGTCGATACAGTAAGTGCGGTAGCAATTCCGCCAACTAGATTCGTCCACGTGAAAACGGGTGCAGACGTTGACTCTGTAGTCTCTTGTATTGTAGCACCATTCCCCCACGTAGAGGCCCCCTTGACGAGCATACAGACGGTAGGGGGGGCGTTGGTAGTGTAGGCAGTCCCAAAGGTCACGGTGCACGTCCCTGTGCTCCCTGGTGTCCCTGTGCCAGTGTTTATAGTGACAACGTAAGCTAAGTCTGTCCCGGCTATCGTAGGGGCACTAGGGCTCGTTCCTGTACCTGTGCAAGCTATCGTAGGAGTAATACTCGCTACAGCGGATGTGACGATATGAGCACCTGTAGTCAACGTTCCGTTAGCCGCTATATCTAACCAAATGTGCGAACCAAATATATCAGAGAATGATAACTGTGCTGCGCTGCCGCCGGATAACGCTGTACCCGCTTGTATATATATATGTGCCCCGCTAGTGGCAGGCCGCAATAAGGCGCCATTACCTACCATACCTAAGCTAAAATCACTACCACTAGAGCCTAGTGTTTGGCTTGTTCCCGCTAATAGCACAGCCAGTGGAGTTTGCGCCCCTGTAGCAGTACCAGATATATCACTAAAAGCCGGTTGTGCTTTAGTGTACACGCCTGTGGTAGAATTATACGCTGTGAAGTATTGACTAGTCGTAGATGTTGTATTAGCTGGTAATACATTAGCAAGCATAGTTGACGTAACAGTGCCAGTGTCACCGGTTGTTACGATAGTACCGCTTACATTCGGCAGGGTCCATGTTATATCCGCTGTAGGATCTACTACAGTTAGAAATCCTTCGCTTGAGTTAGATGTAGATCCTTCAAATAAAATACCATTTAATCCTAGCGCAACTTGATTAGTTGCCATACCTTGATTATTAGATAGTGTAAATTGCTCACTCCCAGATAACGGCATACCTTGGTCTGTAAAACCTGCGGCAAGCCTAACATCCAACGTGGTAGAGTTAGCGCCTACAGGTGGTATTTGTTGACTGTCTGCCGTGTAGTAAGGCAGAAATATCACAGCGGGTATTGTGTTGCTCCACGTAGCCGCTGTATTATCTTGGAGAACACCACCTATTATAGGGGTGGCAACAAACGTAATATTAGTAGGAAAGGCTGTAGCACCTACTTGCGACGCAACCACAACTGCTGCACCTGTAGTAGATCCTCTATGCAAGAATTCACTGTGTACAAACGTGTCGTGATCTGTGTTGCCAAGCCATACACCGTAAGCAGTGGAAGCCGATCCGCGTTCGAATGTGCAACGGACAAAAGACAATTCATTAGTGTTAGCTGTTGCTACGTTAGCATTAGCCCCTATTGCCAGTGCTGACGACGTGGTAGTGGCGGGGTCTACTACTTGTACCATTTCCCATAATTGATCGAATGGTGCGCCAGCACCGCCACACCCCCCACAAGAGTATGCTCTATCTGCGTCGATAGTAATAGCAGTTTGTCTCCACTGTATGATTTGCACGTTTAAAACAACTTGATGGAATGATCTAAGTGAGTGTATTCCAGTTCCAGCTATTGAATTGGCGTCTAGCATTAAGTTTTTGACTGTAACACCTTCTACAGGACCTTGTATCAACATCATCGTTCCGTTAGTGGTGCCTGACCATTGAAGCCTAGTTGCTGCTGATACGCTACTAGCGCCTAAGTTGATTGAATCAGCACCAGGCCCACAACCTGTCAGTGTTATGCCGTTTACAGTTGATTTACTAGTAGTAGTGGCGTTACCTATATTAATTGTAGCAGACACAGACAGTATACCACACGGCAAACGAACAGTTCCACCGTATGACGGCAAAGAGCTTAACGCGGCTGTTATTGCAGCGTCATTGACAGCTGCTGATGCTGATGGAGAGGCCCCATACGTACTAGCGTATATATCTTCTCCAAAACGTGTATCAGAGGTCAGCGCTAGACCATATTGCAAATCTGCGACTGTCAGATATTTAGCCCGCACGTTCGGCGCATCTTGTACAGGTATTCTAATCGTGCTTGCAGTCGTCGCGTGTGATAGAGACCAGATGTCTGACGATTGTGCATGTGCGATATTCGTGTAAGTTGATAGAGTCAGACTAGCAAGGGCAACAATGGTAATGATTTTATTCAGCTTCGTAATTAGCTTCATAATCAGCTTCATAGGTTTAATTATCTCCTGTCAATAGCACGTCTCCCGTGCTAGCGTCTATAAGCAATTCATCTCCAGTATTAGCGTCTACTAACAAGCTTCCCGGAGGCTGCAAACCCCACAACGTTAATTGTATTACGTCTGCTATATCCCTGCTACTGCTCACAGCTTCAACTAGACCTATCACGATGAATAATCTATTGTTTAAATCCCACCGTTTGCGTGTGACACCGGCCGGCAGGTTAGCAACTTCTTGCACATAAGTCAGTGACACTGTGTCGCCTAGCCAATACTGAAATAAACCGTTTACAAGTGTCACCTTATAGATATCCTGTCTGCCGCCATATAACAACTGTCGACGTAGTGACTCAGCTTGTGCGGATGCCTTATCGTAACGCTGTGTCAATACCGGGATATCCGTTGCAAGTGGATATCCTGTCAATATTGATAAATCCTCTCCAGACGTATCGTACTGATATTCTTGTCCATAAGCTAAGCGATTAGCGTCTGATACCGCACCTGCTAATTCTGTAGGTGCTTGAACTTGCCCTAGTCTATGATATCCTACGCGTTGACGTTTTGACGGCTCAGGTGTAGATAATCTAATGATCGTATTATCGACTATGTCATTCTGTGTTAAATGTCCTTGTGAAAAATCATTAGGAGCAGTCAATACACCTATACTGAATATTGCTGTTCTATTAAATACCCACCAACCGCCGTCCATTAGCATATCTAATGAATCACCTATTGATCTAGAGTCGTCACACCAGAACTCGTACACTGAAGAGTCCTGTAGGTTAGTAAGTGCTATAGAGTCTGTATCAATTTGATCAGGATCGATTAAACCTCCGTATACAACTGCTATTCGGCGACAGATATCAGCACGTGTGTAAACGTATCCACCGACGTTGTCCCCTCGCATATCTGCTGTTATTCTGCCAGTAGGCGAGAACAATAAAAATACATATCCACGGTTATTGTCTACTGTGTAATCTGTGTTAAATACCAGTGGAACACCTGCGTGGTACACAACGTCAAACGCTTGAATTGATCTATGGTGGCCTTGATAGACTAATGACCCTGGTGCATTAGGGTCTACTAAGCGTAACAACCGTTGTGGTACTTGACCTATTGTAACAGGTTTAGGTTGTCCTAACACTCCCGGTTGTTGCCAATCGCCAGTATCCCAAGATGCGTTACCAATAGTCATAGTGTGCGCGCCTATAGTCTTATCGATAGTTGTCGTACCCATACCTTCGCGCATCGGGTAGTAAGCATATAGATTTGCTTCTGTCCCGTTGAAAGATAAATACATGTTAGTGCCTATTTGTGATAGCGACCTTGCCGTGGACCATATGCGCAATTCAGATATTACACCGTCAAAGTTACCGCCGGGTGTATCAGGGAATTTGCCTATACCTAACACAGGTAGAGTAGTGGTCCACACGCCTGATATAGCTGTTGTGGCACGCAATACACGGTTAATGTACAGATACATATTACCACCCGCTACATCTAGCACAGCGGCATAATGAAACCATGTATTGACTGCTTGTGATACGGTGTCAACAGCTTGAAATACCGTACCCGCGTTATTGGCTACTACAAACGCGACTCTATTAGCCCCTGTAGTGGTAAAGAACACGCCCCTACCCCCTGGAGCTGCTAGATTTCTCCACCCTGCAATCCATTTAATAGTAGATGCTGATGTGCCAGCTTTAGCCCACCCTTCTATAGTCATAGTGCCAGATGGAGAAGCCATAGTTGCTAGCCCCCCTACTGAAGCTGAGCTGCTGAATCTTAACGCAGACGGTGTGTATAGTTCTGATTGTAAAGGTTTTGCAAATAACGCCTGTAAATCGGCTAATTGAATGTTGATAGTTGTAAGGTTCCAAGTCAAACCAGCTGCTGTGCCTTTGAATATTGCAGTGAACGAAGCGAAAGGCGCATTAGCAGGACCTAGATATATTGTTATATCCCGTCCTTTCCAACTGTATCTAGTTAAATTATCGTAAGACCCGTCAGAGTTAATAATGGTGATATCGCCGTAAGCAGGTTTGGGCCTAGCGGTTATACTATCTGTGCCGAATAATGAAAATTGAATATTATACCCCGACTGCAAAATAGGGAAGAATACCTGATTTGATGGATTGTCGCTAGGCACTGTTTGAAATTCAGAATCAGACAAATAAACCGGTACTGTCGAGCCTGTGACAGGGTCCCAAGGATACGCGATCATAAGATAAACACGTGCTATGGTAGGATCGGCGAGTAAACCTACTAATGGTGATAAAACAGATGTGTCAAATTCAGGCGATATATCAGATTTTGCTAGTGTCCCTGGTGTATCTGCCCCTGGTATCAAATGTATACTCCTCCTTACGCAATACGCTCTATTGCACTTAGTACTCGTGATAGTTGATTTTGCTGAGCTTGTACAGTTATGTTTAGTGCTGATAGCCGACTTGATATAGTTCCATTGTCTTCACGATTCTGTCTAGCGTGCTCATACACGGCGCTTACGATTGGCGTATAATCAGTAGCGGCGTTTCTGCTTGCATTGCTACCTATACCTATGTTGTTGCCACCACCTGTATTACCTATATTACTATTGCTGTTATTAGTGCCACCTGCACCTGTGAACTGTGTACTGCCTACTACGTTAGGTGCCTCTGGTACTTGGAAATTCTTACTACCTATCAGATTATTAAGTAAATCCTGTATCCATTGGAAAGCTACCCCGTATGAACTATTTGATGCATTTTGTGAACGTGCCAATCCTAAAAACGTATTAGCAATGGTTTCAAAGTTATTACGTGCATCAATATTGCCCGACAATCCAGCTGCGTATGTTTGTTGTACCTGTTGTTTTGCCGCGTCTAATTGTTGACTAGGTGTAAGCGGCGATAAAGCTGAATTTGTTAATAGTGACTGTTGGTACGCTACGAGTTTATCCGTAGACGCTTTAAACGCGGCTGCGGCATCCGCTATTAGTTTAGCCGCGTCTGCCTGTTGTTGTGCAGCTAATGACAGAACAGTAGCCGGGTCTGTGAAATTCGTATCAGGCTTACCAGTGGCGAATAACTCAGGGCCAGCCGCGATAACTTTCGCTATTAGTGGATCAATTATTGCCAATATACCGCCGTCCAGTTGGTACATTTGGACAGCTAGAGCGAGTTTTGCCCGATCTATCTCTAAGCTTGCAACTGTTAGACGGTATTTTAATTCTGCTGCATCCTTATCATCTTTTAAGTAACCATATAAGTTAGAGAGCAGGGAATTAGCACTATCGTTGAATGCTGCTTGTTCTTGTGCGTGCGCTGCTGTTATCAACTTACCAGCAGCATCAAAGAATTGTTGTGCTGTAAGTGTTCCTGCTGCTGCCAGTTGATTTAATGAATCGCGTAACGTTTCAGCTTGTTTAGCAATACCGGCTAGCGTACCTGTCAACCCTGCATTCAGCAACGTATTGCTAAAAGTATCAATAGACTCGAGTACAGATCTCTTTATAGCATCGATTTGGGCAATAGTCGCCGCTCGTATAGCGGCTACCAGAGAGTGTAATTGCGAAGTGGATAAAGCACCTTCTTTATTTAGCTCACGTAACCCGTCTACTAGCCCTTGCGCTGTTGTGCGTATAGAAGTGACTTGTGTAGTAATTGGAGGAGCACCTTGCGACGTGAAGGAATTAACGTTTGCTATGGCAGTGTCGCGAGCTTGCTTTTCTAATAGTGCTATTTCTTTTGCTCTGTCTACGTTTATCTGTTGAATCGCGGCAGAATTTTTACCTGCCAGTTTTAACGCGTCGTCCCATTTTTTGTTGATATCTGCAATCTGCTGCGCTAGCTGTGGTAGCTGCGCTTTGTCAAAGGCATCAAATATGGCTTTTAGCTGTTGTGCTGGTGTCTGTGTAGATCCGCCACCCTTATTACTGCTTGGGAGCTTAATTTCATTAGGATCAATAGGTTTTATCTTATTCAATGCATCTAGCACGCCCTCTAGAGCGGCTAAATTCTGCTTCATCGCTTCTAACTGCGCGTCTGTAATACCTGCTACAGCGGCTGTTATACCTGCCAACCCTACAGCAGCGTTGCCCATTGCTTGGGCATTCTGTACACTAGCAGCCGCTAACGCTCTAGCAGTCTCACCCGCTAGAATATCTGCTTTTTGTTTTAATATTGCTATCTGTAGATTCGATTCGTCTAGCGCTAATTGCGCGTTAAACGCTACGCCCTGTTGCTTTTTAATCTCTAGCTCTTCTTTAGCTGATCTAGTAGTGCCCGTAATTGCATTGCGCTGATCTGTAAGCGTCAGTGAATAATTAGCTAGATCTGTTTTTAAGTCCGACGTAAACTCTGTGGCAGACTTACCAGATGCGGCTAAATTAGTAGCAAGTCTTAGAAAATCTACGTTAGTGGATTTAAGGATATTAGAAAAATACTGTACCGATGCTGTATTGCCGCTGAATTCAGAAGACTTGATATCATCCGGTAGTGAGGCTAATTCTTTGACTAATTCAGCTAGTAAAGCTTTTAGATCATCGGTGTTAAATTCTTTGATTCCGGGAATTGTAGGAGATACAGCACCGGGGCCACCTGCACCAGTTGTACCGCCAGGCCCACCACCCCCCGGGCGACGATTTGCGGGATTCTCGTATCCTTCTATACCAGGTCCTACTCCACCTAGACCTGCGTTTCCGGGCCCGCCGTTGCCGAGGCCACCCGCAACTTGACTAGCGGCTGCGATTGCTTTTAGCCCTGTTTGTGCAGATGTAACAGCCCCCATAATCTGTGCTATAGCGGCAACTGTTACGCCGGCAGCTAGTAGTTTAGCTTTTGTATCTGCAACCTGCGCTAAGAGCGAGGCGCGATGTGCGTCATTCTCAGCGTTAAATGCCTGCCGTTGCTGCTCGAAAAGAATAAACGCGGAATGTGTTTGACCTGTGATACTATCACGTACATTCTCTATACCAGTAACCCACGCCTTTAAATCAAGAGAGAATAACTCTTTGAAACCCGCTGAAGCGTGAGTAAGAAATACCGTAAGTCCTGCTGCTATTGACGTATTAAAGTCTGTGTTTAATTTCCTGAGGTTAACAGCTACTTGTGGAAGATTTTGATTAATTGCGTCTGTTACTATTTTAATATTAGCGGCTAGTTGTGTGAAATCCGTTGAATAGTTGGAGGAAATTAATTCAGCTATAGCAGGATCTATCGCTTTAGAGAAAGTAGCAGTAGAGAAAGCCCGCTGTAACGCGACGCCTACAGCTTCTTGAAGTGAGGTAAAAGTGCCTACTAATGTATCACCTACGTATGCACGAAACTCTTTACCACTATTTTGTACCTTAATACCTATCTGATCTAGTGATGTTACGGTTACACCTGCGAGAGTTTCAAAATTCTTGACTAAGGCTTTGATAGCTTCTGCTATAGCGGTCTCGCCGGTTTCGATCCCTTGTCCGTTCTGTACGCTATAGGCTCCGGGGGAGCCAAATGCATGCCTATCACGAATATTGAGTATTTGACTGCCAACAAAGTACGCTGCTATAATTGCAGCGGCAACAGCTAGACCACCAGCTGCACCACCTGCACCACCTGCGCTGCCTAAACCACCTGCCGCGCTAGACCCTGTAGACGTTGCAGACGACGTTCCTACGGCTGCTGTATTAGCAGTTAGTGCAGCTGTATTAGCTACGGTTGCAGATGTGTTCGCTACGGTAGATGTAGCAGTCCCGCCGAATATAGACCCTAATCCAGTTAAACCTCCAATGATAGAGGTAATGTCTTCTTTTAGCGTCTGTATTTCTTGTAGTATCTGTATAAATCGCAGTATTTTGGTGAATACTCCGCCAAATTCTTGTGATAGAATACTAAACGCCGACGAATAAGACGATAACTGAGAATTAATAAACTTATTATCAATTTCTTCTAGTTTCTTTTTACCGTTTTCTTCAATGTTTATAACATGTCCGACGCCGTCAGCTACTACACGTTCTATGTTTTTACGCTCTTCAAGATACAAATCAGATACAGATTTACCGGCATCACTTATTGATTTTGTTGTAGCAGCGTCTTGAATAGCTTTAAGGCTTGATTTAATACCTGATATCACCTGCTCTACTGTCGTACCTGTAGCAGTCGCAATAGCTTCTAAAAATGTTTTAGCCTGTGCTACTGATTTGTTCCCACCGTCTGTTATAAATGATAAGTACTTCTCTTCTAACTTCTGAAATTCACTGCTTGCACTAGAGTCTATTCTCGATACAGCCGTTTGAAAATCAGCCTGATTAGCTAATGCGTTGAATTTAGCTAGTGCCGTTGTAGCATCTATAATACTGTCTATTTGATTGTGCCGTGTCCTGACTTCGTTCTCTATTTTATCGTGTAGTGCTTGCTCAGCGTCTGCATTAGCGTGAATTGCAGGCGTCAATTGGGCTAAAAATCTAACTTGTGTTTCCTGTTGTATTGCATTCTCTCGCGATGCGTCTGTATTTCCAGCGATGCTGTCGGTTAATTTTGCTTGTGCGGTTACTAATGTGTTACTATACGATATAACGTCTCTAATAGTGGCTAAGCTACTTGCGTTAGCAGCCTTGAGGTCAAATATCTTACCCGCTGTTTTACCTACTTCGTCTGCCTGTGCTGTGTACGATTTATTTTCTTTGTCAATGGCAGATTTAATTTCTTCGGCCGCTGCTACTGTCTCCTTTGTTTTCTTACCTTCTAATAATTTAGTGTATTCAGCTGTTAACTTTTCAATCTCTGCTCTGTGCGCGCTGTATACCTGTGTTAAAGCTGATGTAATAGCAGATGACCTAGCTTGTTCTATTTGTGCTGTCGTGTAGGCTGCTATACCGTGTTCTAGTGCATCTGTTAAAAATTCTTGCGCTGATATTTGAGCGGATTGCTTACGGGTTAGATCGGCAATTTTATCTGCATACGCTTGCAGTGCAGCATGCATAACGTCTAGGGCAGACGTAGCAACGTTGGTTGACTTGGCTAGTTTATCAACGTGATCTATATGTGTTGGATAAAGCTTATCTGTACCTTCCAACGCTTGTTTGTGTTCTGTAAACGCAGTAACTAATGATTTCTGAGCAGCTGCGTGTTCTTGCGCGGCTTTACGATCCGCCGCAGCCATTTCATTACCAGCTTTGATAGATTCAGCTTCATACTTTTTAAACGCGGCTAATGCCTCAGACGCGCCACTACCAACTAACCACGAAGGGAGTTTACTCTCTGTTATTAGTATTATTTCGCCAAATCGTAGAATAGAGTTAATTAGTTTGTTTAACCAATCCTCCATGTTGGCGAAGAATAAATCCTGTGCCCCTGTATTCTTCTGATACCATATAGCTAATTCAAATAACTCAGTACGAACGAAGTTACCTATTATATGTGCTGCCTTAACAACCTTTTCGTTTAGCTTATCCCATCCACCGAATGAATTAACAATAGTTGTAGTAATCGATTCTAATGCTGGGATGATTTCAGATGCAATTGCTTCCTTAAAATTGCTTAGAATATGTTGCGCGTTGGCGATTTGCCTAGGTAAAGTATTGCCGTATGAATCTGCTAGCTCGCCTAAGTGTCCCTTGAGTAGAGCAAATACCGTAGCTTGGTACTCGGCTTCTTTACCAGACGCGATTAAATCTGAGAGAAATTTCTTCTGCGTCGGTTGAAGTACAACACCGATTTCTTGTAACGCACGAAAAGAATTAGTAGAACCTTCTAAAGCTTTACCAACTAGTGTGAACGATCCCGCAACATCGCCGTTTATTTTAGAGAGTAATAATGCTTGTTTGCTTGCTTCAGGCAGTGCTTCGTGGCTGATACTATGGAACCGAGCAAGCATAGTCTCGCCGGCTACTACTTCTTCTTTTGTTTTGCCAGTTAGAAATGCTAAGTGATCACTAAGCTCTATTATTTCGTGAGATGTATAGCCGGCAGTAGACCCGTTAGCACGTAATGCAGTCTCTAGTTTATTAAATATAACTTGTGTTTTTAACCCCTCCTCTACAGCGTCAACTAAGTACTCTGTAACAAATTTAAATGCTTCAAATCCCACAGCTGCGACGGCTATAGCAGCTGCAATACCTGCAATTATAGGGCCTAATTCAGAGAGTTTTGCTGCGTAAGCGCTTACACCTTCCGTAGAGTGTGCTAGGTGCTCTGCGGCTTCTTTACTTGCAGATCCGAATAAGCCGGATGCACTAGTTACCTTCTCTATGATACTGGTTAGTGTGGTAGCTTCGTGGCCGGAATTTAGGTACTGTTCTTTCGCCTCTGACAGCAGATGATTATGTTTTTCGAGAGAGATTAAACCAGCTGCATGAGCTGCACCTAGAGATCTAGCAGCAGCTTCATATCTATTAGTGGCTGCTGTAGTAGGGTCTAGCGCCGATGCTGTACGTTGGTACGATTCAATTATCTTTGCAAGCTCAGCTGCTGTTTTTTGCTGTGCTGCCTGTTGTCTAGCGGCTTCTTTTTCTACAGTATCTGATAACTGCTTATGTTTAGTTTGTATACCTGTTACTTGTTGTGTAAATTTGTCTACTATAGCGCTAAATTGATCAGTTAGCTCGACGCCACCAGATATCTTGCCTATGTCAATAGCGCCACCAGAAGACATTAATTTTAAGCTCCGATCTTTTCACGTACTGTAGTAGACATACGGGCTAACGATGAGGATGATTCAGCACGTAGAGGACGTTCCAAGTATTTCGGGTATTGACCTGTAGAACGTTCATGCACTATTACGGAATACGGGGCCTTATCTCCGCCGTATTCTATTGTTGCTATGGTACTGCCGTCGATATGTTGCACAGGTGTTACGGTACCTGTCGATTTCAGATCGCCACTTATAACAGGTACTACTTTTTGTGACTCGTCTAGTATGTGTTTTGCTTCCTTTGCTACGGCAATATCTTTAGCCTGCGATAGCCTAACCTGTGCTTGTTTAATATTGCGGATTAAACCGGCCGCTGACATTGCCGTAGCCATATTACGCTTCCTTTTGCTCACGCTTTAACGCAGCCGCCCGTAATAGATTCTCAGCGTATTGGTGAGCTTTCGCTTGTAAGTTTATGTCTTCCCATTGTGCTAGCGTACGTGCGTATGCGTCTTCTTCCGTTTCTTGTGTCTGTTCTATCGGCAACAGAAACGGTGCAAAGTCAATAGGCGAGTATGCATCAGGGTGTTCGTCAGGGTCGCGATTTATATTAGCCGTTAACGCGGTTAATGTTGCTATGCGTAGATCTGCACGCTCTTCGCCGAATGGCTCTACTTGATAGTAATCCATCCACGTTTGAAACTGTTCCCACGTTATAGAATGCAACCATAAAGGTACGTCCCACACTTGGAATTGTGCAGCGATGCGATATGCAAATCTTAGGAGGTCGTAGTACCCTCCGCCACGCTTGAAACGTTTAAATCGTCTGGCCTCATAGGTTGATGTACGTCTGTGTTATTAGTAACCAGGGTTAATGACGGTGATTGGTGTAGTGGTGTAGATGTATCATCAGTATCAGTAGCAGGGTCTACAGCTGGTAATGTGTTATCACGTACGGGCTCAGCAGTAGAAGCAGCAGCCAATCCTAGAGACTCCATAGCTCTAGTAGTGATCGAGTTGAATACGTCAATGGGCAGGCCAGATAATGGGAAAGCATCGCTGAATATCAAAGCGTTATTATTGTCTACGTCTACGATGTGATTCGACACAAATGCTACTACAAGCTCCTGCTTATCTACGTTATCAATTTGTGATTGCTTTATGAAGTCAAATACTTCCGCCGCTGAAGGTTTCTTGACGTACATAGTACCGGATAATTCAGGAATTTCAACTGGATACGTCTTTGCAATTGCAGCGGAGAACAGTGCAGCAGTAAGATTAGGCGACATTTTGAAAAGTACCTCCCTGTGTGTGTGAGTTTATTAAGCTGCTACGCTACGTCAGCACCGATTAATACGCCATTGATGATCATAGGACCAGATGCTCTAAACATAACATCTGCCGTACGCTGACCTACACGAATGGGATTCTTAACTTGCCAAGCGGTTAGTACGCCGCTCATGATCCAAATACCAGCAGGGGTTACACTACCAGGGTATGGAGGGCCTTGCAGCTCTAGCCCAAAGGTAAGATTACTTACCATTAATCCCTGTAAAGCAATGTGTGTCGCCTCGTCATAGATATAGTTTACCGTCCACTGAAAAGCATCTCTGGACAGTACGCCAGTGATCCACGCATCGATGGTATTCTCTTCTGCTGTGACTTCGGTTTCCTTTCTATTGAGCTTGGGAAAGTCAACGTTGCTAGACACCTGTGCGACTCGCGTACGTGTACCCGGCGATCCCACAGGGTCTAACGCGATTTTCAGTATAGTATTGTGACCAGCTTCCACACCTGAGTTTGCCATGGCGTGTTTTATAACCTCCTACTGGTTAAGCGTTAATGTTTGTTATTAACGCATTTCGAGTATTGTCTATTGCGTAATATACTGCATATGCTACAGAGCGACAGGTTAAAGCATCTATATGGCGTATTTCAATTTGTGCCGATAAGTGTTCTATTGAGGTGTCGTCTGTATGCTGAGGGTGATCGGATGCTTGCCCACCTGTAGATAGTATAACTATATAGGCGTTTGTATCGGCAGGGTTGCCAGAGGGTATTTCAGCCGATGGACTTGTGAATACGTTAACGCCTAATATGCCTATAGAGGCAGAAGTTAATATTGCGGCTAGATCCTCTTCAAATTGATAAACGGGTGTGCGTGCTGTAGCTTGGAAGTTGACAGAGTACATAGGTCTATCCGAGTCGTCAACGCCAATAGGGAATGGACGTTGAACGGCTAAGATATCTAGGTAGTAGGTAGGTGGGTTAGACATTTCAACCGTTTAAATCCTGTAAAACATTTTCCAGCATTGACTGAAATTTACTTGCGGTAGATTGCCAAGATAGACGCTTAGCAAGCACTATACCTGTTTCACTTTGTACGTGTGTAGCATTGTAAGCCAGCGATAGAGCATCTATCATCATTTGTTTATCAGGTATTCCGCCTATCGTATATGCTAGTGAGTTCAACGGCGCGGATATTGCCGTACTGGTGCAAGGCACCAAGTATGCAACACCCCTAGCCCAATCCCCTAATCCTGACCAATCAGGCACTATGCAAGGTGTCCCACACGCCATTGCCTCTAACACTGTCAAACCCCATCCTTCGCCTTGTGATGTATTCAATAACACGTCTAAACTACTGTACACTACAGGCATTAAACTCTCATCTAGGCCCTTGCCTACCTCGGGCGATGCCACCAGCACCTTGCCTTGTACTCCATAATACCTTACTAAACTTACGATGTCAAAGCCCATGTCACCTGTAGGCCCGACATGTAGATATAAGTACGCGTCGTCGATACCACACTGTTTAATCCACTCAGCGAAGTATTGAATGGTTAAGTCTAGTCGTTTGCGTGGTTGATTGCGACCTACACAACCGACGACGAATGCTGATGATAAATCAGTATCGCAACCTGTGGATAAGGCTAAGCGGGATTCTGTTTTATCTCGCGGGTAGAATATGGAAGTGTCGACGCCTAGAGGTATGATTGAGCACTCGCCTGTGTATCCGCCTAGAGCTAATTCACCTGCCGCGAATTGAGTCCACACGGCGACATGCGCTAGAAGGTTTAAAGGTTTAGCATGCTGGTTTTTAGCATCTACTGCAAGCCAGCCGAAAATAGGCGGCACGACAATATCGGAGCCGTTGAAATATTTAGTTACAGAATCTAAGTAAGCTGGAATATTCCAAGGATCATTTAACAAAACTATAACATCAGGGGATAATTCATGAATTAAACGAGGCAGACGTGATACGCCGAACGAATCGTGTCCACCGGCTATAGGCTGCATACAGGGGTAGATATTGTACGGTTTATCGTGTGGATCACCGAAGTAATTTATTCCTAATACGTGTACGTCCCATCCGATTGAATGTAGATGATCGCATACAGCGTGTGTGCACTTTGCAAATCCAGATGAGACGATAGCGTCGCCAACCCATAAGATACTGGGCATTACACACCACCACCTAGTATGATTAAGTCTTCATACGATTCTTTAGGTTTTTCACTTAATTTGTCTAGCGGCCAGTCAAGACCGCGCAATATCAAACTACCGTCTTGTTTTCTAGACACTAAAGCTAAGTTGCACGAGTCATCAACATCACACCCGTATACATCACACCCCATTACTGTTATTTCTTCGTTTTCGTCTAATCTTTGTAGAGCGTTGATTAGCACATTTATTTTCATTTTGCGCCGTCCTTTACATAAGACCAATCTTCACCGGGGAATGATTGGAATGTAAAAGACGGTTCATCAGGACGGATAGACGATACAGTGCCAATATGTTGCACGAATGACGGTACAGACGCCAAGAAGTAATTTAAACTAGGGTAGAATTTACGTGCCCATTTATGCATTGATAGATCATATTGACCGGGAGGATCATCTGTCGTAGCTAGGTACTCTGCAAGTGTGGCAGCGTCTTCACGGCGAATTGCAAACGCTTGTGTCCCGTAGAATTGATCTATTGGATAAGGCCACGATTCGCGACCTGGAATACGTTCTGATACTTCCGGATAAGCACAACCGAAAGAGTATATGCGGTACTCTGGTGACTGCCAACGGGTAAGCCACGCGGACACAGAGTCGAAAAATCTAGCACATACTTGGATATCGTCTTCTAAGAATAACACCCATGGCCTCTGTATACCACTCGCAAATTCAAGTGCATCAGATGCATTTCTGTTAGCTAGCCTTTTTATGTCATTAAATATAGTAAAACTTAGCCCAAGGCTAGTATACGTCGCCTTTCTTAAGCTTGCTAGAGTATCGTGCAGATACGTAGGTTCTCTCTGTTGACACGTAATCATTACTACAGTTAGACCGTCTACGTTTATAATCACTTCACACCCCCTCTAATCGCAATCAATATAATCGACGTTGTTACATACTCGCCAATTGCAATATTAAGGTGATACGGAGAATGGGTGTAAGGCTCTCTATCGATGAATAAATCAGCAGGATGTAGCTTATCAACATACGGATCTAGCGCCACCAGTAAATCACCCTGTAAACGCAATCTCTCTTCTAGTCGTCGTAAGTCTGTTATGCGAAACAAACACAAATTCACGGTGTCCAGTGCTGGGCTAGGCGAACCTAATTCGTACGAGCAATCAAATTCTGTTGTGTGCACTGCTACCCCGCCTGGACGTAAGCATTTCATTTGATTACAGAAGAAATCTAAACCCTTTTCAATTCCGCCGATATGCTCGAATGAACTGCAAGACCACGTAAAGTCAAATTCGCCGCGTAATAGATCATCAGGTATTCTGCTCATGTCCACCGATTGATATAGGACACGTTCGCTAAATTCTGACTCAACGGTATTAGGTAAACGAGTCAACTGCATAAAACCGTCTGCGTGTTGCTTGGTCTTAATCCAGTCTTTATTTGACGTGGTAGAAGATTTATCAGTCGCTATAACGTTTGCGCTCTTCTGTGCGGAAAACCAAGCTGGTAACGGTTCTCTACCTACGCCAAAACCCAACACATGTGCAGGGGAGACAATGTCCAAAGTAGCAGGGTCTTGTAAATAGTAAACCCTTTCATAGTGTATACGTTCTTTATACACTTGACATATTGCCGCGTACTCCCAAAGCTTCCTATGGTACTTAACAGGCTCAAACAACTCTTCAGCACGTTCAATTAACCACTTAGATTTGAAATCTGCCGCTCGTACTCTACGACTTGTAGTAAACTCGAATTCTTCACTCTGCATAAAAGGTTCCTATTTCCTTTCGTTGTGCCTTGTAACTAACAATTTCTTTTTACGGCATCAAAGCAATAGACTCTGTATTTGGGTCTACGTCTGGTATCTTTGTTTCGTTTTGCGCTTGGAATACTTCTACACGCTGAATCATTAATTTAACAGCTTCTAGTTGCTCTGGACCGGCCCCTAGCTCTGTGCAGTGTTTAAGATAATCACGTAGAGTAGGAAGGAATGCTCTGTCTTTGGCTAGAAACAATACAGCGCTTTCCTCCGTATACGTATTACCTGAACCTATAGACGTTGCACTAATTTTGAATTTACGATCTATACTTGGCATGTGGTGCTCTCCTTTCTTTTCTTTCTAGGTCTATACCGCACCCAACATTATAACATGAATCAACCCTCTACCGGTAGACGGATCTAGCACGCTACCAGGTGCATCTATGATAGGTCCCGTAAATCCATTACTTAAGATTATTCTATCGCGAGGATCTACAGGTTCTCTTCTACCAGCCGCACCGTTCGGCAGTATATCCCCTACAACTGTGATAGTTACAACCGCTGTAACTGTCTCACCTGATAACTTAATTACAGGCTTAGATGTGAAATCTACTACTCCGTGTAGTGCAACAGGCGCGGCGTATGTTTTACCACCCGCATATCCTTGCCCTGTGTACTGTTCTAGAGTGAACACAGATTGCACGCCTGTAGTCAGCTTGTTAGCTGTACGGATGCCAGATTTCAAAATCTCTAACGGAAATGCCATAATCAACGCTCACATGTTGGGCTTATCTGATCCATACAATATCTACGTTTATCTATCCATATAATAAACCCACCGCACGACGAACAACGATAAATAGATATTGACATCTATATCGCCCGTAATATCGCAGGTAGCACAATCTGTGCTTGCACATACCATGATGGTACAAGCATTATCCTTATAACATCAGGTACAAAATTTGACACATAGTTAAATTCACTGCCTGCACGTCTGATAGCAAGATTGACAGCTTCAATGTGGCTAGAGTCCACGTTTTGAAAGTGAACGTTAACGCTACCAGCGGCGACGCTTGAAACGTTTTGTTTTGCCGCGTCATTACTTGCTAATAAATCGCCACTTCCAACGTTTACAGCCATTTCACAATCAGCGGCTTTGATTTCTAGAGGTATAGTAAGCGAGTCTACCGCTCGTCCGTTACGACTTAGCATACCTGCACGGTACCAACATAATGCCTGTGTGTCAGTTGTTGCAATGCCTGTCCACTGAAAGCAAGCATCTAGCAATCTAGTGGCTGTAATCAATACAGCTTGACAATATGCATCTGACGCGGTTGCAATCCATGGAACGACAGGCACTCGGCTAGTACAGTAGTCCCTAAACTCAGCTACCGTAGCGTATGAATTGGCTAGTGGATCGCCTGGAGTCGCATTGAACGTAGGCATTTACGTTTATAAACCTTTATACAGGTGTGGGAGGTGCAGGCACTTCACAAAATATAAATGCGTCACCGCCGGTATTCTGAATAGCTCCAATAATCATAGCATCTGTATCAATGTCGTAGTTTGGAGGGGTTTCTTTCCACGCGATATTAGCTAAATAAAGTGGATCGAATAACCTAAAGTACCTAACTTCTGTATCAACTACAGTTTCATCGAACGTGTAAAACTGCAAGAATGTAGTATTGTACATAGACATAAACAATCCCTTGCCATCTGTCAGTAAAGTAGCTCCAACAGGCAAGGTAATTGGTTGTACAGTATCAGTTTGCAAATCGAAAGTAAAAGCTGTGCTACGCATTATATTTTTTCTCCTTAATCAAGTGTACCAAATAAACACGGCGCTAACCATGACGTACTCAGCGTAGGAATCACGCCTGCCCACGGACCGGCACCGGTCAGGATCGCTGCGCTCGCCGTAACTAAAATAGATCCCATATTCATATCAAGTATCAGCCCTTGCAGCGTAGGAGCTGTACCACCCATCGTACAACGTAATCCGCCCCATAAGTGCGTTCCAGCGGGTATTATTGTAGCGAACGCACTAGAATTTTGACTTATACTAGCGGGAGCCGTAAAATCTGAGCATGAAGACGTAGACACTAACTTAGAGACGGATTGATTCAGCCCAAATGTAGGAGCGGCAGGTGTACTAAAGAATCCCATTTCGACTGTTTGAGCACCCGAGGCCACACCAGACCGATACACGCGTACATATTTAGGGGTAATAGGCAGTACAACTAGTCCTAAATAGACAAAATAAGCAGTACCAGCGTTAGGCGTCGACCCTGATGGAGGCGATTGTAAGGGCGATCTAAATACACGTTGAGTATAGATTGCTTCAACAGACGACAGCCCTACTGTATTAGCGACTAAAGATTGCATTATAAGCTAGCCACCTTTTAACACCCAATTTTAATGCCTGTTCTTAGTATCCAATTGAAATAGCTAGTTGGCTAGTCGTCGGTACTGTAGGAGCTGTAACAATTGTAACTTGATTTACTGAAGTACGCTGCACATTTACGGCTACGGTGTCGTAGTTTCCAGAGTTTAGAAATACTTCTACACGCACATATCGAGTGTTTAAATTGTGATTAAACGTGAATGTGGTATTGGTGCCATCGCCGAATGTTGAAGTATATCGCTTAGGACCTGCCGCCCACGCAGCTAGAGTGGCAGGTGTTACAGGTTTTAACGCGTCTGTACCTGCGTCTACAGCAGTTTGATCGGCTATGGTGACAATGCCAGCGGATGAAGTGCTAGCAGCACCTACAGCATTGCCGAATGAAACCCATGCAACGGCAGTGGTGCCTATTGTAATGTTGATAGATGTCTGACGCCAAGTAGTACCGTTGTAAATAGTACCCTCTTCTACGGTAACTACAGCAGCCTTAAGATCAGCACCAGTTTAGCGTCTAGAGAGACGTTTACAACACCGGTAGTAGGAGCGCTAATCGACGTAGAGAGAGTAATAGGGTCTCCTACTGTAGTGGTTATAACTGCGCTTACTGTAGCACCTGTTAAGTCTACTGGGGTGTTAATTCCTCCATTTTGGTTTATAGTTAACGTAAACAGGAACGTAACACCGCGCACCAGTAATAGGGGCTGATACCCCCCTGCGTTTGATAGTGTAGGAGATAGATACATAATAGTGCGCTCGTATGCTCGTATGCTCGTGTGTTCGTATACTTAGTTGCTCGGTTGCACCTTACTCCTTACTCCGCTGTATACCCTAACTCAGCTAGCCTAGTGTCAATCATACGTAATACAGTTACGCGTGCTTTGTTGGCGTTCTCGTATATACGCATATCGTCTAAATGCTCCACATCTGTCATGGTATGGATTGTATCGGCTAATGCATCAGCCGTAGTATCAGATACGAAAGACCAATCATTAGGCTGCTCTGTTTTCTCTATTATATGTTCTATCTTTTCTACTCTGTCACCTAATGCAGCCGCTTCGGCGTCGCTTAATTCAACTACTCGTTTTGCGGGATCTACATCTGTAGCTGAATACGTCACTACATTACGCGGGCCTTCCTGCCTGCCGTATAAACCTCTCACCATACGGTATAAAGCCATTATTTAACGACCTCCTTATCTTCTTCTTTGCTGTCCACCGTGCTTTTGCCCTTAGTCTGTCTAAACGTGTGTATTGTATCGCCACGCTCAGACATTAGGTAGGCTATGGACTCGTCATCTACAGGCACTTGGATTCTCTTAGTTTCTCTTGGCGATTGCGTAAATGATATTAAAACATCTCCGTCTGATTCTACTTCGTCGCACGGATATGTTCTACCCCGCTTACTCCCTTTGTCTATGATACGAATAAACATGGACACTTTAAAAAGTACCTCCCTTGCTTATGCTTAAATACCTGTAGCTACTACGATTCCACCTTGGCCTACAGAGTCTACCTTGATACGTGGGACAGCCACACCTAATACAAGGAAATTCTCGACTGATAGTGCAGTTGGACCTGTTTGCCAATTCAGCGCGATAGGTGATTGTCCAATAGCAACGTCAATGACAGTAGATACGGGGTCTAACAGTACAACGCTATCCTCAGGAAGTAGATCCGCTTGGACGATTGCACCTATGTTTTTATTCTCTAACAGACGGGCGAGAATGGAGATGGTACCGAATTCCTTGTAATCTTCGGCTAGGATGTTGCCGTAGAACGTTGAAATATAAACGCGGAATGGTCCGTAGTGGTGTTGTCCTTGTGCCAGTTTAACAAATGCGATTATATTTTTGAGAATATCACCACCTGTTACAGATGAACCAGTCCACTTGGGAAAGGTTGTTGGAACAGCAGACGGCGCGTTTAGCAACCCGTACACAGGAAATGGCGAATCAAGGATATCAGACGCACCGTATAAAATGAGATCTTCAAAACTCTCATTTACGTTGCGAGTCGCTTGCTCCACCATTGTGGTGTCGAGTTGTTGACCCTGACGAGCCCACGCGTGTAATAAACGCTGATGGATAGTGAAATCATCCCAAGTACAGAACACAGGGACACCGTCTAGCCCCATACCAGGCTTCTGGTCTTCACCGCGAATCTGTCCAGGGTCCGGTAACATAGTGCGCTTGGCGCCACCTGCGCGGCCTAGCTTCTGCCATTTAATCTCCATGGTACCGAGCCAATCGGCAATAGGGTAGGTAAGCTTCAAAACATTAACAATGTCATCCCACACGCTTAGACGTGCTAGCGCTTGGCGTGTTACAGCCGCGTCTATCAACTCTTCGGCATGGACAGGCAGCGGGGAAGCTGCACGAATATGTGCAACGGGGTCAACGCCGGGAGGAACACCGGCGAATATTTCAGGGGAGGCAGAGCGTACAAGTGCCATATTTCATATCTCCTTGTGTGCTTACTGGTGTGTTATCCTACGATAACTTCAATACGGCAACGGGTTAAAGTAGTGACAGCGCCGAGGGTTTCTTGTGCCTTGTAGTGTGCAACGTTAGCGGCGGCAGTCGTTGCGGTTGCGGCCTTGAAAGTACCATCACCATTCGACTGTAGAGGATCGTCTTGTGTGATATTCTGACCTGAAGGAATTAACCCCCAAATAGCATCTCCTACACGAAGACACATTACCGCGCCACTATTACCTAGTGCAAAGGTATCGTCTACACCCTTGTTAAAGATATCGTTTTCTAGGAGTACAAACTTGCTAGGAATGCCTGTAGCGGATGAATGTCGTCTCCATCCACGTACGTTAGGTGTGACAGTCGTATCGTTAAATGTTTCTACTATATGACCTGGTTTAGCTAATACATCTCGGATGGGTATATCGTTTATAATCATGTTGCGGCTGCGGCCGGTCAACGCGATTGTGTTAGGTGGAAGCTTTGCGATTGGCATTTACTTTATCTCCTTAAACACTTGTTACTTTGTAGATTAGTTAGCTACGTTGCTACCTTTAGATTCTCTTGCCGCAACAGCATCAGCCCATGAATTAGGTATCTTACGCGCTGCTTTTGGCTCTACTACTGGATTACCGCCAGCCTCTAACAGAGAGTAATTAATAGCGGGCTGACCTACCTTCAGAGCCTTCGCTAGACGAGTGAGAGAGGGAATATCCATTGCAGCCAAGTCACTATCTGGATACTCTGTAGTAGCTGCCTTGATACCTGTGGTTAACTGTCCACGTAGAACGGCATCCTGTGCAGCTGCACGCGAGACTAGATCGCGAAGTGCAGGGGGTAGAGCTGCAATCTGCTCGGCTTCTGTAGGCTGTGCAACAGGTGCAGGGGTTACAGGGGTAACAGGTACAGGCTCCGCAACAGCTACCTTAACTTCATACGCGGTAGCCATAGCCTCTAGCTGCTTATCTTCAAACACTTCTAACTTGCTTCTGTCAGTCTCAGTAAACGGGCTCGCAGTAGCACCTATTACACGGTTAACAAGTTCCTTCTTAGTGGCCATAATCGATTCGTCTCCTTTATGACAACCACAAGCGTGCTTACTTGCAGCGGTTTTAGTTTCATCCGCGACCGTCGCGTTTTCGGGATCACATGTCGCGCCTAATTGCATAGTCATGTCGTGTACGTTTTGAATCGTCTTAGCATCTGTTTTGTTGTTGCGATTACCGGCGTAATACCGAGCGTCGTCCACTATACGCACATCTACAATTCCGTTTGCAGCGTTTTCGGCTGCTTCTTTCGCTCGTTTATCCTGTAGTGATGCATAAGTCAAATTCATGACAGTATAGATAGAGTCAATAGCACTCATTAAATAGGCGCTGACAGTGTCTAACAACGCCCACTCAATTTCCTCTTCCGCGGACTCATCTTCGGGTGTGCTAGTAGGATCTGTAGTTTCCTGTGCTATCAGCTGATCTATAGCTGTACGTGCTTGCGCCGTAAACCCATCTACAGCAGTTAGTAACGTGAGCATTGACTGATAGTGTATTAGCTCAGCTTGCTCTTCGCTATCTGGAGTGCCTGCTGCTCTAGTAGACGTAGCATTCGCAATTAACTTTCTGAGTTGCGCACGTAACGATTTAAGGTCTGTTTTCTTCATCATATTGGCATCACCATTTCTTTCCTCTCGAATTGACGTATCTAGCGATGTATCTAACACACCTTTAACAGCGTTACGATTTGTGCCACAACCCATTGCAACACTACAAGCACCTTCACTACCTGCTAAACCTATTGCAAGGTGATCAGGCACGAGCCCGCGCCAAACACCTACGAAATCTTGTCCATTGTATGATCCATACTTAGACTCAAATGCGACATGTGCGCCAACTGATACTTCTACTTTCTCGCCTAATTTGCATCGAGTTATAACATCAGTAGCGAGCGGGCCTATCTTCTCTGCCGCTATTGGGTTGAGCCAAGCTTCTGCTTTTAATCTGCCGTCTACGTAGTGCGAATTAAACACTCTACCAAAGCATTGTGAATCTAAGTAAGCTGGTGTGTTAGCAGATACTAACTCTTCAGGATGTACAGGTATAATAGCGCGATCATTCCACCCATCGGGTGCAGCTTGTAAAACGTATTCAGGGACTAATTCATAACCGTCCGCACCTGTAGGCCAAAATACTGTATTACCGATTAAAAGTACCACAGGAACTATTATGTGGGTTATACCGTTGTACGTACCTTCAGTGTAAGTTACACCTGTAGAGGCTAACTTGTAAGTTATGTAGTGCTGTTTTGTAGCTGCGCGCATTAGATCACCACTACATAACTCGTACGTGAAACCTAGGCGGAGATGAACAATTCTTTCGTTTATCTTTTGTGTGTTTTACGCTTGCTACTGCCGCAACTTGTTTATTATCTATACTACCACCTATAATCTTTGCGTCTGGAAATAGATCTGCTATCTCACACCAAACAGTATGTACACCCTTAGCCATCGCTTCCTGCTGTGGTGTAGTTTCGGCCGTGCAACCGTTTAATACAATTATTTCAACGCCGTTTAATTGAGATTGCTTGTCATTTGCAACTAGTTTACGTACTGCTCTCGCCATTGCTACACCCTCACAGCACCATGGGCCGGGTTGTGTGAGCCAATTGTCAGCTATGTACTGTGACGATTCAGACCACTGCAAATTAGCAGGTAAGTAAGTAACGTCGGATTCAGGATCTTTAACCAGATTTATAGGATCGCCGCAGAAGGTTGGAGTACCAGCTGCGCGGTATTGCTTGGCGAGTGTTGATTTGCCGCGACGTGGACCGCCTATGATAAGTACACGTGTGGTAAAGGGTTGATTACTTGCCGCACGTGGTAAGCCTGTAACAGGGTCTGTCATAGGATCACTACCGCCGTTTACATTTGGTACAACAGTAGATGGGGGCAAATCAGGCACAGGGGGTAATTCATAGTACTTGTCACGAATTTCATTTGTCGTCAATATATTAGGTTGTCCACTTGCATGTTGTGCCGCGTTTGCAGCCGCAATAGTACCCACTGCATTAGCTTTCTCGACTTCTGATAACTCTTCTTCTTCCGGCCAGACTATTTCTAACTCTCTCGGTTGTATAATTACACCAATATCGACAAATGTTTGAACCACCAAACCTGTCAACGGTGCACCAAAATTATGCCACCTGCCTATTGCCGAGTCGTTAAATGTAGCGTCATCGTTGATAGAGGCCAGTTTGCCAACCTCTGCCCCTGATAAGATACGATACGGTACACCGTTGCTAGCTGCGATATGCCGTGTTATGCAATCAGCGTTAGAGCCGAAACCTGTTACGTTTGCTTGTAACCTGTCTACTGTAACACCGCGTAATAATAACTGCTTACGTTGTTTATCGCGGAACTCTTCAATTTGATCTTCAAAACGTTCTTCATCTCCTGGCAATAACGGCACAGTAGGATCTAAAGTAGCAATCATACCAGGGTCGGCGAGATTCCAAGCGGCTTCAGATCCGCCACCAAGTATCTTGTCTAAGTCATCTAAACGATTCCATACACGTTCTAAGTCTGGAGAACCGTATGTTTTAGAGTCTAATTTATTGTGGGCTAAGTGTATGACTCTGGTCCAATGTACGTTAACAACTAAAGTTCCGTTATTTGTGGTGTTGTTATTACCTACTGTACTGGTAGAAGTACCTATCGTACATTGATATATCTCAGGCAGACCAAACCGTGGATTGTTTTGTTGTGTAGTGTCTAATTTACCTTCTAGAGTTTGGCCCACTACTTTTACAATTTTAGCCTTATCTTCACCTAGCGGTGTAACGTACGCTATTTGATCTGGAGATGTTAAACGTGTAACAGGTTTTTCGCCTATTGGCTGAACGGTGCCAGGTGGAATAAACAACGGAGAATCAAAATCACCAGGACAGCCAAGTAAAAGGACAGAATAGCGACCTAAACCTGCTAAAATATCAGCGCGTAGTAACTCAGCCCATAAATCTAGACGTTTGAATATGAGTTTGATTTGTTTCTCAAATTCTGTTTCAACGTCTGGATTAGGATCTTCGTTTATACTAATACCTTGAACCCAAGTAGCTTTAGGAAAGATGTCTACTACACGGCCGGCTATTCCGCCTCGTGTATAGCGGTATCTGTAATCACTAGGTGTTAATACCTCTTTATAGCCTAGTGATTTGTTTTGATCCCTGCGGCCTTCAAATGATGTGAGACCAATCTTATCTGCTAATGCTCTACGACGTGTTAGTAGGGATGAAGCATTACGTGAACTCTGCACGATTGCAGAATCCGCTATGATAACGTTGCCTTTATCGTCTAAGATCGCCATTGACGGATTGTACTATTTAGCTATTGACAACTTGACTTAATTACGTGCACTTGTGTTTTTGATTCTGCGCTCCCGCTATACGGTATACCACAGATAGGGGCAAGCGTCAAGTGTGGCGTGCGAGAATGTGTTGGAACGCAGATAGCAGCAGAGAGGGCCACTCAACAACACTTAAGCAGCTTAAGGCATTTAGACCTTTTAGACTTTTATACTATTATGGAGTGATACGGTGTAGACAAAAAAAGACCGTCCGGAGCGCGGAGGGGTGAAGGCTCGACGGACGGCTGAAAATGAGGCAGAACAGGCAAAGGGGAGTGTATCAGAGCGGAAGGGTAGAGTCAAGCCCTGTCAACAGGTTGTACAGATCGACCGCTAAATCGTTGTACCCGTCCATTGCACAACTTCGCACATAAGCACGTAAAGCTTCTCTAGCGTACTTATCGTGTGTTAAATCAAGAACGAAATATTCACAACCGTCGTGTGTACGACCTGGTAAGTCTTTGCCATCTGTGCGGCGTACAGAATATTTACCAGGATTACGTAGTAGACCGATTGATTTGTCACTCATATAGTTTAACCCTTTCTCCAGTGATCGTATCTTCCAAGCCCTTTAGTGAATCCTGCTTTTAGTAATTCATCATTACGCCATTTAGTTCTTTTACTATTTAGATTATTAGTACTCTGTAAGCCCACTAATAAATTCATTATAGATGGACCAGGGAATACTCCGTAGGATAGCACTGTACGAACGGCACATCTGAAATGTTCTTCCGGGGTGTATACTAACTCTAGACGTTGCTCTACTTCTATTTCATCTACAGCATCTCGTATAGCGTTTAGAGTTTTTCTTTCTTTAACTAATTCATAGAATTTCATGTCTTATCTCTCCCCCAAAACATTCCTGCCCTAGGCTCTAGTCCTAGTGAGTTGAACGCACAACTAGATGCGTCTACGTAATCGTCGTCGTCTTCATCATCGCCCATGAAATTACACAATGCGTTTATGTAAGCTTCGTTCCATCTATAGTTAGCCGAGTCACGTACTATTACCACATTACCGGCTTCACACTGTGCACGGAATGCATTCGACCTAGATACCTTGTCACTGTCGATTGCAACCCATGCATAATCATAGCCTATAAATGATCTAGATCGCAGTGTTACAACCGTGATTCCAGATGATCCCGGTTCGCGTTCTTCCCGTATTCTGCAATATCGCCCGTCTGTCTCTGCGTATTGGTGCATCACTTTATCGACGTTGAATGGGCTGATTTGATCTCTGTAAGCGTGCTCTATGTATATGATACCCTCGTTTGTAATTGCTAGTTTAACACACGCGGTGTGATCGCCGTGCGCTTCTGACGCTGCTGTATCCCACCCGCGACACCTATTAGCTTGCACAGGCGCGACGTCGACAAATCGAGAGAAGTACTCACGTTTGAATAATCCACCTGCCAAAGGTACCGGCCGCTGTTGCAATTGACCAGCAGTACCATATGGATTAAGAGATATCTCTAGTGCACGTACTTTTGATTCGGGATACACAGCAGGCCACATAAGCTCACCTGGATATGTGCGCGGGTCTCTAGGATCGGGAGTGTACAGTGTGCCATCAGGGAGCGTTCTAGCGGTCTCGTACCGCATGGGTAGACGTAGTAGCTGGTACCCGTCGCCTTGCTTTAATAGATGCCCTGTAGGGTCGTCTTCGTGTAACCGTTGCCCTACGTGTATGACAGCAGGGTTTAAACGCACGCGTGTGGTGAGAGTCTGATCTATGAAATCATTTGCAGCTTTGCGGAATACTTTGCTTGTAGCGTCTTTGGCTTTAAGCAAGTCGTCTGTAATAATGCGATGAGGGTGTTCACCAGTACCAGTACCACCTACGCTAGAGGCAAATCTATACCCCTTGCTGGTGTTTTCAAATTTAATTTTAACGTTTTGATCTTTAGATAGACGTACGGGTGGAGTAAGCTTAGACCAGAATGAATCTTGATACCAGGCAGATTCTATAATGCTGCGGGCTTTAACGTTATCGCGGATTGTGTTAGCATCTGTGTAGGAGAAGAATAGATACCGTAAGTAAGGTTTGGTAGCCCACTCCCACGCAGGCCATAGCACGCTGACAATAGTCGATTTAGAAAATCCAGGCGGTATGTTTATAATCCAATGATCTGGTAGAGTACCGTTAGATATACCTGTCAAAACTTCGCATAGTACATCTAGATGCCAATTCCATTGTAAAGGTGTAGAAGGTTCGATGATAGGCCACGCTGAGCGTATAAAGTCAGGTAGACTATCCGCTTCGATAGCAGAGTCGATAGAGTATAAAGATAGAGAAGAGAAGGAAGACAGAGAGCTAATCCCACCATTCTGGAAAATGCTTTAACAATCGAAGTAGATACTTGAAATCTCTATAAGGGGCTGAGATAGGATCATCATTAACAAGATATCTACCGCGCGAATCCCCGAAATACCTACGTTGGTATATATAGTTATCTTCCCTAATCCGCCTACAAAGTGCAGCGCAAATACGCATACGCCTAACGTCTCTATCACGACTAGCCGTATAACCATTCTCTACGTTATCAGCTAATACAGTAAGCTTAGTTTCTAAGATAGGAATAAATCCCTCCCAATCCCACGGTGTATCATTCCAGACAGATGGTAAGTAACGAATTAGATTACTAATACCGCGAATGGTAGAACGCCAATACGAGCGAATGTATTTGTACAGAGGCACTTTATGAATCCTTTGTCGTATTAAACGCCATAGCCAAAACTGCGCAACAAATCGAAGACAGGAGAATAATTATAGCTTCTTCCGCACGCCAATAATCGTTAGTCTGAAAAGCGACTACACCTATCGGGAACCCAAACACCAAACCTAATAGGCTTGCTAGCCTTAGCGTATTGGCTAAACCGTTATATATCACTTTGTAGTGGCTCCTCTATCCACGCCTCTTTGACCCGTCTACCCTTAAACCTGCACGGCTGTACTCTTTAAACGTTCGTGGCGTAGTCCACCCCACTCCATCTAACATAATCAACACAATACATAAAGTTTCAACGGCTGTTGTTTGGTACAGCTGTAGGCATTCACGTTCGTCGTCTGTCACTTTATAACCCTCTTTTTTCTGTTGTCTACCATTCTATTAATCCATTTTCTCTTAACCACTGCAATGCTGCATCGAATGGTTGTGATTCAACGTCAGCAGGTATATTGATTGCGAAATTAGATTGCTCCATAATTAAAGGTGGGACTGTTTTATTAGCTATAAATTTAACATCATGTAGACGACTTTGCATGCAGCGCTCTGCTCGTGACTCCAGTGTTTCGTCAATAAATGCATTGAATCTCTCTTTAGTCGAGGGGGTAGTGCAATCGTCGATAAGTATTAGATCTGGTTTAGTACCTTTCACTTTATAATCCCCTCTTCTATCTCAATAGCATCTGACCTACTTGCGACAATCCTTTCAACAAAAGGCTGTAACCCTCTAGCTGCACACTCTTCATAAAACACTTTCAATGTTGTACTGTCTAAATCGTTACCGTTTTTAATCAACGCTATTGACAGTTCTGGGTTTAGAGCTGCTGCAATTGCTACACACAGCCTAACTGATTCCGCTGTGCTAGCCTGGGTTACAGGTACGCCGTTGAATAGGATACCGTCATCGGTGATAGTTAAGCCGTCTACAGGCATAGGGGTTGATTGTAGCAGATCGACCTTTAGACTGTCAATAGTGGCAATCATTTCAGAGTGTGCGTCTACTGCTGATTTGCATTTTAATACTTCTTGTGTTAGGTAATCACGATTACGTTTAGCGCGGATGTTGCGATTTGTAGATTCGACGTTATCGATGCGAGCGGCGATTGCGGAAAGGTCAGGTTCTACAAGCTTGTTAACCTCTTCATTAGCTTTTTCAACTTCTAAGCAAAGCTTGTAGTATTTATCTTTCTCTTCTTGGTGATTACGCTTCAGTAAATCAAGTTTATCAGCTAATGCCTTAATTTCAACGTACATGCTTTCTAGTCTAATACATGCTGACTGTGCTGCGTCTTCTAACCTGTGCTCTCTTTCGCGCACCTCTGAATTAGCATTTGCTTGCCTGTGTGCTGCTTGAAATTCCTCTGTTAGGCTGGCAATCGACACCTCTACATCCGGCGTATCCTCTGGCACCTGTACGCATGCCGCTAGCCGAGCCTCTGCCGCACGTAACTCCCTACCCGCTACAGTCCTACCTTCGTACTCTTCAAGCCTCTGAGCGGTCAATGGTGAGAGATCTACACCTATTGCACGTAGCAGTGTCTCCCGTTGCTCGGTTGGTTTCAAGCTCATGAATGCTAATGGATCAAATGCTAAACCTCCTAACGACAGAGAGTCTAATTTAGCTTGCGGCGAGGGTAAGCGGCTGTTGTCTGTACGATTCTTGATTACTACTTTACTACCCGTAGCACCTGATTGCTTAACCCGCTCAACTGTCAAGGTGTCAGTAGTAAGGAGTACTTTTGTACTAGGTGATCCTTTGCGTACGATATCCGTGCCTGGAGATTCCTTACCTGTGAAACCCCATTTGATAGATTCGAGTAGGCTAGACTTGCCCTGTGCGTTTGCACCTGTGATCTCTACGGGATTGCCGTCTGGGGTTATTTCGCAAATAGATATGCGCTTGAAATCCTGAATAGTTGCTTGGATAAGTTTCATGAGAACATAGCCTTAAGTGCTGGAATAATTTCATGCGATCGTAGGCACACAGCGTATAGAATGTAAAACCAGCCACAGAAAAAATGTAACAGGCCCCACCAGAACGAATGATTTAGGGCAGCTGACGTAATAGCAGCACAGACAGAGCCTAATCCGAATGTACAACCCACATTGCTTGAGTCATTCAATGTTAAAATCTCCTATTGTTTTAGTTTCACAACCTGTTACTAATCATTGATTCGCTTCGTCATACAACTCACGCATATTCATCTTACACGCTTCCTTTACTTCGCCTACGGTTAACAACGATTCAACGTTACCACTGTAAATATGTAGTGGATACGTGATTAACATACCAAGTACACTAGGTAATCCGCGTTTGTCCGTTTCGTAGGTATCTATAGATCGTCCTGTCAAATGTTCAATAAGAATAGCTAGTCCGGCCTTGTCCGTGCATGCGTATGTGCGTGTGTGTACGTTGTTAGCATGGTATACCACAAAATAACCTTCGCGATTTATCATAACAACTTTTCCCTTGTCACACACAGTACCACATGATAAGGAATCCAATGCTTGGCATCAGCTTCTTTAGTATATTCTAGATCTTCAGTAACCCAAAACCCCATCATTACATCATATAGAGTACTAACAATTACCTCTTGTTCATCACCATGCATGAGATAGAGAACTCTGTACACGTATGCATCTTTGCTCATGTTTATTTAATCCTTTTTAGATGCATTTCGCTGGCGGCGTCTTCGTAACCATAATTAAAAGCATAGTAGACTGGGGTCCATAGATCAAACGGATTCAACCCCAGTGGTCTAGTCGCGGTATTCAATCCCACGGCTCTAGGCGGGAATAGTTTAGTAATAGCTTTACCGTAGCGATACGCAGCTAGTTCATGTTTTGACATTTTATTGTGCGATCTTAGTAAGGTGTAACCAATTTACGGGATACCCTCTTCTTTGCTACTTTTGTAACATTAGGCGCGGTTGAATTCCAGGCTTCCATAAGCGCTTTTGCATTCTTGCCAAATCGCAATTGATACTGCTTGATAACACGGTGCCACGATTTGACACGTTCGACGTATGAAGCTGTGAAAGGGTTATTACATGGTTTAGTAGGTAGCAGACGGACGACGGAAACGATGGGCAGACATTTGATTTAACCCTCCAGAGTGATAACGTTATCGATGAATGGGATATCACAACCGTTGTATACACCAAAGATATTTGCAAGCTCCCACAGAGTAAATCTGAATAAATTAACAGGCGTTGACGGCTTAACTCTGTAGACAACACTAGAGTATTTATGGTCTTCACAGTGCTTATTTAGCGCGATTAATCCTGTGCCAGTCAATTGCACGACTACTTCATCATTCATGTTTATAGTGACTTTCATAATCTACCCTCCAGAGACCACGTCACTGCCATATTTAGGCCATTTGATAGGTTCTACACTTGCTTCTCTACTCTATTAAACTGACAATCAATTATGGTAGCGTTGCCGTTCTCGTCTGGTTCAGTGAACACGATGGATAGACCGCCGAAGTAATTCCACACCTGCACGACTTCTACAACCTTAGCTCGCAAATCTACATTAGAGATAGCTTGCGATAGTTCTAGCTTGAATTCGTCTTCACTCATTTAGCAGTCCTTACCGCTATCATCTCTCGCGCAACTTCTAACGGCTTAACCATAGACCGCTTGGCACAAGCTCGCACGTGCCGTTCAATCGTCTTAGCCTTTACACCGTTGTTGGTGTACTCGGCAACCGCACGAGAGAACGCGGCGACTGTCTTGCAGCCTCTAGCTGAGTTACAGCGCTTACAAGCGGTTACTAAGTTACTAGACTCATGAGTACCACCCTTGACGTCCGGGATCACATGATCGAGCGAAAGGATAGTCTGCTGGTCTTCTACCGTGGCACCACACCAGACGCACGCCATACCATCACGTATGTAGATACCTAGACGGCGTTCGACACGAATCCACTTGCTACCGTGCCACTTGCGACGAACGTCGTTTGCTTTGCTCATGGACGTATAATAAGGCAGGCGTGGAACAGTGTCAAGAGGTCTGGATAAGAGTTTACATTTGTGAGAGTGAGGCGTAAGTTAGCGGCCACGCCCTACGTCATACGGCGATTGTGCGTTTGGTAAGTTAACATACGTAGCAGCGTGTTTAAATCGCTTAGTCGCTTCTTTGTTTTTATTAGAAAGGTCTTCACTATAGTATTTAGACGTCATAAAATCCCTATCAATTATTACTGCGTTATCCCACGCACGTAACGCAGCACGTCCACGTTGCTTATAGATTGCTAGCTCAACGTGAGGCTTTTCTTCTGGCTTGTATGCACGTCCAACAGAGTGAATAATCACACCGTCAGCAGGGTACACGGCTCTACCTTCTATACTACAACCTAATATAATGACGTAATCACCAGGTACAGTAGTATTATCCGCAAATATGTATTCACTGTTATTCATTCGATATACTCCCTTAATTCCTCAAGCATTTGCGCTCTAGTCTTAGGCCATTGTATCTCATCTATTTGATTAGCTAGCTGATTACATTGTGCAGAATGATCCTCTAGCGCGTTCACTAATTGACTCCATACGTCTGAACGTGGGGTTGTTTCGCCCGACATCCACCGTAGAACAGTAGCAGGGGTAACAGGTGGATCTAAGCGAGACGCTAACTCAGTCGCGCCTAGATTGCCGAATAAGGTCTCGCATACGTCTGTTAGTAAGCGAGATTCAGGCGTGCTTGTAGGTGATGTAGGTATTTGACGAAATGCCATTTGCTTGCCTTAGCTTACTCTAAGATTTTCGAAAGCTTCAATCGTAGGATTATCTGCAAATTCGTCCACTTCAGTAGGGTAAAAACTTTCCCACTCTTCTAGCCATCGCTCGAATTCTTGTCCATTGTCACTTCCTTGCCAGGCTTCAGAGCGTTCGTCAAAGTGTGACTTTGATAAGCCTTTCATTGTGTACCTTTCTTAAGTGTTGATAACCTTTGTTGAATGAAACTCCATCTATCCGCGCATTCGTCAATTACAGCACGTACGTAAACAGAATTATTATGGATAAAACGCAAACTGTATACACTGAGCAATTCAGCATCTGACATACTAGCAAGTCTAATAACGTCGTCTAGTGCAGCTTGTCCACGTTGACGTATTGATTCAATATCTTCAGCCGTATTATCTGGCATACCTACTCCTCTTTGTATACTTGAACAAGTCTACAGTAATTACTTGTAGTTAGATCGAGCCCGCTGTCTGTATGTGTTGTAAGCAAAGAAAACCATGTGAACTTTACCTTACCACATTCTAACGTGTCTATATCAACTAATTGCATGTGAGCATTTACGCCACTGTCCCATACGAACAGTATTAAACGTGGCATTTATTACTTCTCTAGTTCAAGTATAGCCCATTTGTACTATACGCCTCTCTAGGCATTATCTACACTCCTTATACGCTTCGATCTTTATACTGTATTTAGCCGCTAGCCTCTGACACTGTTCACACGGGTCTATCGGCAATAGAGTACCCTCATGCCCTACTCTGGCTATTAGAATACGTGCTAGCGATCTAGGCGAGCGACGGATAAGAGTTTCTTCGGCATGAAATCCTCGCATAGGTAGCCGAGGGGAATTAGTCGCTATGCCTATGATTGCGCCTGTATGATTGAAACCTACAGCTACCACACGATAGCGACAGGTGGTGACACGTATACCGGCGCGGATGATACGTGTGTGGAGAGAATGGGAATGGGATTTCACGCACTAGCCTTAAGCGCCAACATTAAATCAATTTCATCCAGATCACACGCGCAAATATCAAAGCAACCATGAGACCATTCTTGCCTCGCATGGGCTAGTAGAGTCCATAAACCTGAATTACGATCCTTAGAATCAAAGCGAGTTTCATAAGCCGCTATGCGACGTGAGAGTGAGTCCTTCTGTGTTGTGCCCATTTAATACATCTCCACGTTAGCCGTACGCCTGCACCCAAATACGAATTCGTCTTCCACTGCCACACCTACTACCGCGCGTTTGTTAGTGTATACTTGATGATTAGTAGCTCTACGTACAAAACCTTTATCAGTGAGAACTAGAAAATCACCTTCTTTAATTGTTTGACGGTATTCGGAATCAATTTCGATAAGCATGGTTAATCCGCTCCGCAGCTTACCTCATAAGGAGTTGCATAACCTGGTTTAAGACTGTCTACAGCACTTTCGTATATATGGTAACATTCGTACGCTTCTGGCGTGTCCCGCCCGTGTTGTTCTTTAGCTTGTAAGTATTGACGCCAAGCGTATACCGCGTTGTCCCAAGCTGTTTTATCGTCTACGTACATGTTTACTTCCTTATTGGCTGGTGCAAGTTAATCAAGCTAGCTCACGTTCTTGCTCGTTCAGGTAATAAGCACAATAAAGTCATGTGTGCTAAGACATGCCTAGCCTGTTGCATCTCGCAACTGTGTAACTGTGCTCTACGTATAGCGCTATAATATGGAATCGCAGATAGATCCAGATAGAATACGGGCTTTCCATCAACCTCTATCGGTAGGAGATGTTCGTAGCTCATTATCCAACCTCATTACTTGTTTCAAAGCATCTTTAATCATTTTAGACATATCAGCGCACGATTGCTTTTACTCATGTGCCCGCCTCAATAGTTTCACAAGCTGCGCACTGAGTTTTTTCTAGCTTACCATGAATGCACACGAAAGTAACTTGCTCATGTACACCGTTAATAAGGACTAGAGACGCGTCAGTGCGACCGGGTTTATTTCGCAGTGTATCCGGTAGCTTTTTCCACTCTTTACCGGGTCATGTACAGGCACTACGTTCTCTTTGGTTTTCATAGGAGCATAGTACGCTACCTATTCTGGCGTGTCAAGTACCTTAGTGCAAGACTTTACAAATGTCCTCTACGGGTGACACTTTCCATCTTTCCCTATGCTACACCCACATACGACATATTCCACCCTCGAACACAGCGCTTAACCTTATTCCCACATACAACTAGACAAATAGCCTATACTTACCTTTCAGTCTTATCTTTAAACCTCTGCCATACCAAGTCATTTCAAAAATCTAGCAGACAAGTGAGGTGGCAACCTTCTTGTCTATTACACTTGTGCTATATGCTATAAGTCGTAACAGAGGCGTAAATTCCGAAATAGGTAAGGTGGTTGTTTTTGACTTGCGAGGTATGCGTATATAACTCCAAGGTTATAGATATCTACTACCGCTGTAGTTAAGATATCCATTTTTGTCTTGTGAGATATATTCAAATGTAGCTATGTACATGTCTAGTGTATCGCTGTTTGTGGTGGAGACGGATAAACGGCTAGAGTATGGGATACAAGCATAGAGAGTATATAGGGATAAGCGTGTTGGAACACAGGGTTGGGAGGTTGATTACGCTCTATTTACGTTTGTCTGCTTGGTCTAGTCCATACTCTATGAAAGCTATTGAGAGATTGTTTTTAAGGCGCTTAGTTTTTAAGACGCCTACGTTAGCTCTATTATGTGTACTGCTATATTCGCTCTTACAGTCTCTACACATTGGAGATAAACCGTCCTTGGAAGCGTTGCGAACGGCGAAACATAAAACGTGCTTAGTTAAGCCACATTTGGTACAGGTTTTAGACTGCATGGCTAGACATCCTTTGCAAATGTAACCAAGTCTAGACGTAATAGATTGGACCACGCTTCTTTACTCACTATAGCACCTCTATTAGATATGAAGAGTATAAGATTTTACGTTTCACGGTAAATGCTCCAATTCATAGCTTGTCGTAGATTGCTTAATGCAATACGCCACGTGCCTGCCTAATTCGGTGATTTCGTAGCTATATTCGTGTACATCTAGTAAACCTAGTTTACACATTGCTTCGCAGCTATTAACCCAACTGCTTAATTCGTCGTCGTCGCTGACATGGTCTGTCAGATAAGTATAACTAGAATCAGCAGCGGGGAGTAGGATTGATATGATCCAATTGGTAGACATTTTCAATCCACAGCCTTTCTAGGGCGAAACAGTAAAGACGGTATATCGTCGCCGTTTAAATATCTAGCTAGTGACAGTTTCTCTCTCATAGGGTCAGAGCCCAACAAGCAATGTAATAGCAATCGGTGGTAAATATCTAATGGCTTGCTTAGTTGTACTATGATATGCCTATTACCGTGCAAACTAGGCAGTACTTCATAGGATGCAAACGGCTCGACTAGGCATAATTCAGGGTATACGTGCATGAACACTTTATACTGTGCATCTGTGTCAATATCTAGTAATAGTGTTGTATCTGTAGTTTCAAGAATGTCACAGTTTAGACTTTCTGCTTGTTCACGTGCAAAGATAGAGCGGTCGTATTTATCCATTAACTTGCTTTCTCCTGTGTATAATGAATGGGAATTTGCAATCTGCCTGCCTCACGTACACAGTACGCGGTACCTCGTCTACCAGGGAAGGCTATCAGGTGGGAAGGCTTGCTAGTGACCAGCATACGGTGTGTACGGCGGCACCCAGCGGCAGGCCAGGGGCCGTCTAGGGCAAGGTCCACAGGGAAGCCTAGAACGGGGTAGCCGGCGAGAGAGACCGCCCTGGAGACGTAGGTATCGACACCTCGGGCGGTACCGTGAACGAGGATAGGGATAGGAGGGTTGAATACTTCTCTATCTTGCTCAATTTCTTGTAAAATTGCACGCTGGTGTAAATTGTGTCAGATCTGCCAGAACGTATCCATGTCTAGTGTAGTCGGTGTGTACATCCGACCGCCTGTAATCGCGATAATCATTACACACCCCACACAACTTTAACGTTGGGCTTACCCATGCGAGATAGTGCACGTTCGGCTAGTTGAGCTTGTGTGTCTGTAGGTACGTGTAGTGTATCGCCGTTTTGAACTACCTGCAATTCATCGACTAAGCGTTGTGCGAAGTTAGGACCGGCAGTAATTTTGATAGTCATTTCATCCTCTGATCTGTTGTTTAGGGCTGTTCAATTGGCCTCTAGCTGCGTTACCTAGATTGACACGGTTGCCGTACTCTTTGCCAGCAGCTAATGCATTCCGATTAGAGACAGTAGGCCCACGCCCAGTTCTCAAGCCTAATCTACTCGCATATTCGTCTACTTTAGCTATACGTTGATTGATTACCATTAGCGCTGTACTAGACTCACTAGGCGAACTTCCACATTGACCTGTGCGCATTTGTTCTACCTTAGTATTGGCTTGCTCTATTAAGCGATTGTAGATAGTAACAGAGCACCCTAGACGGAAAGCATGCATGAAGCGACGGGTATCGCCGTAGCCTTCAGCCTGCCATGCGCGCTGTGCTAGAGATTCCACCTGTGGGCAGATAAGATCAAATAGGTATCGTGCACCTTTGACGTCTAGATCCCGTCCAATCATTCTGATTTCTGGGCCGTGCCAATATGTCATGCAGTTACAGACTTTAGCAACTCCAGCAGCTACCTTCATACGCCAGTGTATTTTTTTACCAGAATTACGCTCGAACACGTGAGAGGTTATAGGGATGGAGGAGTTTTCAGAGGCAGTAGATAATGCAGCTTCAGAGATTTGATAGTCCTGCATAATGGACGCGGCACGACTTGCAGCTAATGCAGCTTCGTTAGGGTTGGAATTCGCGTGGTCTGCCATAGACATTAGCTTGCGGATCTTTTCAACAGCCTCGTCATAGGTGAGAGACATTTTAGCCCTCCACTTTCACAGCGCGTAAGTAAGGTGGCACTAATATACGAATCTGACCTACACATAGATAGGTAAATGTGCAAGGGTCTAGCTTAGAGTAGTACATAGTGCGTTCGGCGCGTGCATGGCGGAATGCTTCAGCGTGGTTGTAGGTGCTAAATGGGACTTCTATACGGTTATAAGGCGAAGCTAGTATGTAAAGCATTTATTCTGCCTCCAGTGAATGTTGTACTTTGCTAACAGATGAGAACGCTTCGCCGTGTGACTTACTGCCAGCGGGATAGTACGCCCAATACCCTACACTGACACGGGAGATAGTACCGATGCGACGATGGCCGAGATAGACTGCTATGTCGCCTGATTTGCACTGAGCGTATGCTAGAGAATCATCGATCGGATTTACAGGCATTTACTTACCCCCTTGTTTGCGTTCGTATTCGATCTTTGCACGTTGCCAGCCGGCATCAGTAAGTCTGTAGACAGCGCTAGATGTTTTGTATAGCAAATCTCTATTCTCTAGAGCACGACAAGCTCTATACCATGCGTATAATTTACGCGATTTAGCTAAGTTGTCTACTGCACACGTGTACCCGTTTGTATCGTAGCATTCGAGTAGGATAGTAATCATGGAGATGGATAGACGGGTACTCATAATGTCTCCAGTGCACGGAGAAGAACAGACTTGGCCAGTTTGAGGACAGCAGCTTTACAGCTGTCTAGATCATCATAACGGGTCTTTAGCCGAGTGTTAGCGAAATAGCCAATAAACTGCCCAGATTCCCAACAAACCGTAGCGGTAAAGTGCCCAATCTGGCGCTTGTGAACGTTGTAAGCAGAAGTCCATTCGGTTTTCATGGTCGTATCTTACGGCACGCAATCTACCTTGTCAAGGGGCAAGTAAGGCGGAAGTTACGAGGTAACAAATAGGGGTTTGGCTAACCCCTTAAATTGTTACAAGTCTACACGCTAACTTATACGAGTTATTATCTCACCACCTTCTGTCAGGGTTACATACGTAGATTCTTGCAGGTTAGAGTGGTAACTTAATGTACGTGTGGGCGGGTAATACGTCATTGTCATTTGCTCTGCTTGTTGACGGATGCGATGGCCACCATTAGCAGGCATAGTCAGAACGTCTGTAGTATGTTCCTCGTCTGTTGTACGTAATGACTGTACACGCCATACTTGAGCACCCCACGCGGTTGTATTACCGTTTGGGTTGCCACCTTCTAGCCACACGGCTAGCTCTAACATCTTACCGGATTCGTCTACAACTGCACGGCGTACGATCTCTAGAGGCTTCCACAGGGAAGACGTAAATAACATAGACGATGATACATTAGCGAATGAATCGCGTAATACTGTAGTTACAATTGGATCGTGGAATAGAGCCCATAGCCAAGATTGCTTCATACCTAATTTAGCCTGTCGCCCGCGTGCTTCCCACTGCACTGTGCCACTAGTTGAAGATTGATTACTAGATGCGTGCGCGTAGATCCACGAATCCCATATGCGAGCGTCTGCTGTGTGTCCGCCAGCGCGCAAGCCTGGTGCTACGATACGGTTAAAGTCTGGAGTGCATAACATACTGTGCAGAGCGAAGTAATTATGTAACCATGATTCGAGCGTATTATACAATTCTCTGTCATTATTGGTTAACGCCCACGCGGCTGCACCTGCTTTAGCTGCTAGATGCCAGGTGCCGTATATGGGTGACAGTAATTCGGTAAACATGAAAGCTGACTCTTCAGTATGGCATAGAGTGATAAACGCTTGACGCGCTAATTTGATATTGGCAGGTGTGCCATAATGCAAGCAACAGAGTAATTGTATCTGAGGGATATTGATAGAGCCTAAACCGTCTAGCACGTGTGCGATTGATGGCGGGGTGAAGAAATTAGCCGAATGGGCTATTTTAGATCCCGAGTAATGAGCGGATAAGATGTCAGAGTATATTTGCTCAGGGTGGGCAGTGCCAGGCATTTTAACTACTCCTCTGTAGATTGCACAGGCTTAACCTCGTCTACCATCTCAGAATGCAATGCAGACATTAAAACATCTGACATGTCAGAGCGTATTGCCAGTGCCGATTTGAACACTAAGGTAGATTCGGATAAACGAGGGTGGTATTCAGATATGCAGTCTACTTCTAACAAGGCAAACTGCATAGCTGTAATTGCAATAGGTGACATAGGGATGCCTATTTTGTTTTTTAAACTTGCTAACGTTGAAACTTGTGAAGGTAAGAATCGTAATTGTAGCTTAGGTTCTTCGCCGCCACCGAATGTGTTGATTTTGAATGGAAATGTCTTGAACCATGTGGATATTTGGTCTAGATAGTCTACAGGAAGCCAATCGACGAAATCGAATCTATCTTGAATTTCTAAATTATCTTGTAGGCAGGGGATATCTGATAGAATTTCTAGCCCACGTGCAAGAGTGCAACACGCGGTTACAGATAGCGTAGGTTTAGGTAGGACAGGTACACGAGCGGAAAGGCGATTTAGAATGATGCGAAGGTAGGAAGGTACATTGTAAATGGTTGTAGGTATATCTGATCTATCAGAACAGTAGAGATCGCGTCGGCAAGTTAATTCGTTTATAATGTCGAATGTATCGCGGAATTCTTCAGGGTCGAATGATGCAGTGTGTGAATGGTTTAAAGGTTTAATGTTTACATGTGTATCTTCGTTTTGTATGCGTTTACCGCGCTTACGTTTTGTAGGAGTGCGTACTAGAGTACTAGCGGCAAGAGGTGTAGCAGGTATAACAGCCGAGAGTGTAGGTGCGGCAGATTGCAACGGTGCAGGTGATCTAATCAGCGGGGATAAAGGTTTAGCAGGTAAAGAGTAATTAGTTGATTGGTTTATTTCATCTATGGTTGATTCAAAGTGATTTTGATAGTTTACACTTCCATCGTCTACGTCGCTATTGTCAGATTGATTATTGCTCGCTGCAAACGGTAACACATTTGACTTTACTAGAGGCATAGCACCTGTACCCCTCCCGCTGGTTATCTGGACATTGTATCAGGTTTATGGGCGAAAGGGAAGTGTGGTATAACACACATATTAGCCGTTGAGACTTGGTAAGTTTTAAACGTTTGTCTCTAATTTTCATAATTAAATTACATCCTTTTTGGTTACACAATTAACTGTAAATACTTTAGATAATACGTCAAGATTTTCATTGAAAATGTGTACAGTGTCAGGGTTGTCATAATCCATATCATCAAAGTGAATATCTATAGAATGCTTACGTATCATGTCACACTTGAACTTTGCGCCATTAAATGGTAGATACTCTTCTGTGCGGCCTAAATAGAAATCAGGGTAAAAATAAAATAATCTAGCAAGTTTTACTCTGTCGTGTGTTTCACTGGTAGCGTTATGTCCTGTTAAGATTCCTACTGTGTGGCCTGCTAATTGCATTGCAGACGCAAACCATTGGAAGAATTCGGGCTTGTAATAGAAAGTGCCGTTGAGATCGATTGATATTTTCATCTACTTTCTTTGCTTTCTAAAGGTACAATAAATTAATTCAAGAAAATCTGTCCTAAGTATAGTAGAAAGCTAAAAGATAGAAACTCTACCACAGCACGTATGCCAGGCTTACCACATATGCGTTTGTGGGAGTAGAATTCACTCATGATTACGTTATCCTTTGTTAAGAGCTGATTTAATCAATCCAGTGTGACAGGTAGCACACGTAACATCGTCGTCTTGTAACCCTGTAGTATCGCCGCAGGAACACTGCCACAAGATAGGTATAACATTGTGACGTTGCAGCGCGGCTTTAGTACGGGCTTCTATTGATAAGGTGTTGATTTCGTTTGCTTCGATTGTAAATCCCTCATGGGAGAGGTAATCGGCAATTGTATCCGCTAGATCAGCGGAAATAGTTATTGTTACTTTTGTTACTACGCCATTGGAAGCCATGAGCCGTCCTTTACAAAACGTTGTACATGCGGCGAAGACAGGATACTCATAATGCGGTCGTGTGCTTCAGCTTCATCACTGCCGTGGTCTAAACGCAAGTCTACGTAGTCACAAATATAGTATAAGCAACCTACTACGCTTGTCAAGAATTCAGTTTCCATCTCGTGGCGGAATGCGGGCCACTTGTGTGCTTGTTCTCTAAATGCGTCGCCGTCTTCTGCTAGATCACGTACTCTGTAGTTTTTGTGGTATGCAAATGGCGTAAACCTCATCATTGAATACTTGGTTTCACTCATTACCTTGCGGCTCCTGTAAATCATCTTCTGTTAATTGATCCCATGTACGCCCTAACCATGGCCCTGGTATAGGTGCAATAGTAGCTATTACAGGCTGCACTATAGCAGGTTCTAGTCCATGTTGCACTACTTCGAATTCAGCTTCTAGAATGTCTCCCTCTAGTAGTTTATCAGCTTTACCTTGCTCGATTGCTTGTTTGATCTCTGCAACTATTAACTTGCGAGTTGATACAGAAAGCAAGTGATACGGGAAACTAGCGGCAGGGTCGGATTGTCGGCTATCGTCTATGTTAACTGTTATTGACTCACCGTCTAGACGTTTGAAATATTCCTTTACATAGCCTAGGTGATCTTTGTTATCAGAATCTAGCGCGCCTGCTATCAATGTAGCTGTCACAGCCGCACGTTGAGATCCTAAATCAGCTTCTACAGCGAGACGCAATTGACGAGCAAATACCGGATCTCTGGTGTACTTTTGCAGGGTAGCAAGGGACACACGTGCACGTTTAGCTACTGATGCTAGATCTTCGTTTAAGTCGCGAGTTAATAGTGCATCTAAGGCAGAACGTTGCCCCGGGGTTAAGGTGGAACGGTCAAATTGTGTGGTAAAAGAGTCGACCATGTCACTTTTGTCTAATCCTCTCTGTATTCTTCTGGAGTAAGTACAAATATTAACTCATCTATAGACGTGGTTGATCCATCTAACCATTCCACAGCTTCTATAACAGTGTCGTTGTCTTTCTCTGCAAATTCTTCGAGTGCTAATCTTAGGGATAACGGCATCGTTAATTTCATAGTGGTAATTCAACTCCTTTAGATTGCAGTGCACGATTGAATGCAAGCATATCGCCGCGAGTTGAATTCCAAGCATCATTACGAGATTTACGGGAGACGCCACGGTATAACATGGTAGCTGACAAATTCATAAGCGAAGAACAAGCAACTAACGTATTGATAGTTAGTACAATAATGCAAATAGTAAATCCACCGGATTGTCTCTCATAACTTACACGTAATCTAGATTGCCATAGAAAGCGTAAATCTTCGCGGTCTAGTTTGTTCTTTTTAGTAGCCGACTGGATAGCTGTACGCTCTAACACATTCAATGGACGAAATTGCATAGGATAGGTACCTTTCTGAAGTTGAGTAACTAATGGACTAGGGTAAACGGTTTTCAGCGCCAAGAGAGTATAAAGGTTCATTAGGTGAGTACTTGAGTTCTACCGTCTCAGAAACACCCGCGCCAAAGTCAACACCTATGTGTGTTTTGCTTAAACTTCTTAAACTTGTAGATCTCGACGTAAACGCGGCTACTTTAGCTGCTTTACGTTGTGCAGGTGTTACAGATTCAATAGAAACGTTAAACAACTTAGCAGCAATAGAGATATAAGGATCACCCCTATACTCATTTGCTGTGCTAAGTCCTGATTCCCAGTTATCATATTCATACAGCATGTCCATATCAATCCTCCCCCTCGTCATCCTTACCTCTAACCACGTAATACGATTCTCCTTGCTTACCGTATTCTGTAGCTAGTGCAATTACTTCAGGTTTAACACCTAATTCTAGTAGCTTGCGTTCTGAGATTTTCTTGGCACCTGCTTTGCCTTTAACACGGTATAGAGTAAATGCATCATCTGTGATCTTACTGTAGCCGTACAACTCGGCAGTAGGTTTGATTTGTTCCTGCATGAGTGTAACGCGGCGATTTTCAGCTAGTTTCTTTTCAGCTGATAGGGACAGGTACACTGTGCAAAGGCTAGAGAATAGCTCGCGGATTCCATCGTCGGGAATTTCAGCTAGTGTAGTTACGCGGTCGATTGCAACAGGTGTACTAGGCGCAGGGATAGAAAGTGCTGTCGCTAATTTATTAGCTGCGGGTCGCTTAATCAATTTGTGCCTTTCTTTTGTTTAACTGGTGGGCCGTGAAGCTACCCGGCCCTATAGTGAGCGTTAGTAGCCGCAGCTAGGCCAGTTGGGGTCAGCTGGACTGCATCCGATTTCGCAATACCGCTGTCGGCAGTTGTCTTGGTCGCATGCTTTTTCCGTGTCGCATTGCGAAACACACAAAGTGTAGACGTATCCGCCGCCAGGTCCACAGTATACGTTGTCGTAACAATAATCACTGTAGCAAAGACTACGGCAGTGGCTATAATCGGAAGAAGCGTAGTTAAAGCAGTTGTTGTAGCCGGGCGTGCTGGTGCACTGCGGTTGCCAGCCACCTTGGCAGGCAGCGTAGGAAGGTGATGGCGAGATCCAAGTAAGCACTACCAAAAGAACAAAGAGCATAGCAAATCGTTTCATCTTTTCTTTTCCTTTCATTAAGTTGACTAGTTTTAGCAGATACTAGCGGATAAAAACAGACTGCTGTTTTTAGCAATACCCCCAACCCGGTGTTGACGGTGTAGCAGTATTTGTTTGGTCTGGACAGTATGCAGTAACACGGCTTGGTGGTGTACCGGGATCGGGCTCCACGCCACCGTAGACTGCCATGTCAACTATATCGAGACTACACAGTGTTTCTAAGGATAAACGAAGCTTCTCTACTGTCTTTTTCTTCATTTTTCTCAGCCTGTAACCTTCTTTTGGATAGCGTCGTTAACAGCTTTAATGAGCATTTCACGTACTACATCGTTTTGATTGGGTTGGCGTCCATTTACGAGATCATAGCGCAACCCTTGCAAGTGCTTAAGCTCAGCACGGTCGATTGCATTACCTAGGTTAATCATTGAGCGTCTCTCCCTTGTTATGCTCGTATAGTACGGCAGATGTAAGCACGTGTCAAGGGATGTGAGAGAGACAGAGGTAAGGCTTTACAAAGGTGAAAATGGGGCGTAAGTTACCAGACTTAAGTATACATATGAGAGTGTAAACAGGAAAGCCCCCACTTTCTGGGGGCACGTTGCATCGGCGTATCTCCTGTATGAAGTAGTGTAGCAGTCCGCTTCTCTTGAACCGTCATTAGTATATGGGAGATTCGTGCAGCGTGTCAAGTGCAATCTTTGCGCTCGTCTGCCCACCGTTTAGACATCTCGCAAATAATAACTAGACAGTGTTCAAAATCGAACACACCTTTAGCTCTATATGCACGTAATAACTCAACATCTGAAATATATGACAAGTCTTGTTCGACTTTCATGTCTGATGCACTTATAGGACCTGAAGCAACGTCTATTTCATATCTTCTCATTATAGAGTCTACTCCTTCCCACCCCACGTTATACTGGCCTTACCTTCCACTTCTACAGGCACTCGCATGTTATTCATCCCATGACACGTTTTCATCTTGTGCAGTATCACAGGCTCGACAATGGGCAGTATATCCTCGTCCATTTCAAAATCAAGTTCATCGTGAATTTCAATCAACCATTGAATATCCATGTTATAGTCCTGCCAATCTAACACGTCATACTTTAAAGCAGACATAGCGTTTTGAATCATTCCTTGTGCGCCACCTTGAATCTTGTGAGATACAGCATGACGCCCAGCTTCAGCGGCTATTTTAGCATCTTCACTCCATATGCCGGGTAAAGACCTAGGCATACCCCAACAATCATATACCGTTGCATACCCGTCTTCATTTGGCGGAACGTTTGAACGTCTACGTACGTTACTGGATACACGCCTAATGTATGAATCGACACCTTTATAAAGTTTCAGCCACTCGTATATTAGTTCATTGCACCTGTCTACGCTCCAGCCTTGAATCCCCATCATACGCAATTGATCGTATAGGGATCTACCGCCTATACCATAGATGATTCCAAAGCACGCGCGTTTGGCTGGTGTACGTTGTGTGTCTTTGTCAACTTGGTCTAGAGGTACGCCGAATATAATAGAAGCGGTTTCAGTGTGTATGTCACGAGGCTTACCGTCTGCACCGCGAGTGTTGAATAGTTCACACAAGAATGGATCAGCGGTTTCATGGGCTAATAGTCTAGCTTCAATCTGCGAATAGTCAGCTGCGTATAAAATCTTACCTTTTGGCGCTCTGTAACATGCACGTAATTTACGACCATATACGCTATGCTTGGGTTGCGCTAATAGATTAGGTGCTTCTGCCGCCGGACGTCTGGTAGCCGTGCGAGTGTTTTTAATCTGACACCTAACACGCCATAGATTAGACGGTTGTAACTCAGCTGGTATAATTGAAATATCTTCTGTATCGTTTGCGTCTGTATCATCGTCGTCTGTGTCAGTGTCCGTGTCAGTATCAGATGTATTGCCTGCATATTCATAAGGTAACGACGCAAATACAGGATTGATAAACGCTGTTTTGGTGTGTGAGTGCTCTCGCCAATCAAATAATGACGCAATAGCAGGGTCGACGAATCGCAACCCTTCAATTGATTTCTTGCCTGTAGACATCTCGCCGCTAGGGGTTAACTGCGATCCTTCTAAGCCGCGTTTTTTTAATAGAGACTGTGTTTGTTTGGGCGAATTAGGGTTGAACGGTTTATTGTCAAAGTATTTAAATGATAATTCAGATCCTATACGGTACATACCTGATTGCATCTCTTCGCCTAATGAATGCAAACGGGATAAATCACACGGCATGCCCGTAGATTGCATCTCTTCGAATACTGGTAGTACTTCCATACCTGTAGAGAGTAAATCTGTTAGACGTTTGCCAGGAGTAGATAGCCCACGGCGCGATAGCTCGTCTGACAGTCGTAGGTATAAGCGTAAGGTAGCATCAGGGTCTCTAGAGGAATAGTCAATAGCTGCTTTAGCGTCTACAGCGTACAGTGCTCTGATAGATCCGTATGGAATCTTACCTAGTGCTTGCTCTACTGGCCTACGTAATTCTCTAGATACTTTATTATTCCACCACTTAACTAGATCGGTAGGCCGGCCTTTGTTATCTACTTTACCAGCCAAGAAATTGCGGAGAGTGTAGGCAGCACGTGATGATACATGCTTAGGTTTTTTAACCTTGGGGGTGCCATCGTTCTGAATAACTATTCTAGGCGGAGGGATAGGCCATTCTGCCGAGCGATCGATTACAGCTTGCAGGTATTCAATTTGACGTTTAGTACCTAATGGTTCTATTGTCTCCTTGTGTGATGTCATGCGAATATTACACCAGCGGTATGCAGCTTCTTTTAAACCTTGTGGCTCTATACGTAACAGGTATAACATGTACATGGTATCAATGAACTTTGCGCGGCGTAGGTTTAAACCCATTACGCGCAACATCTCGATATCGTATAGGCCATTGTGGAAGATTACTATGCAACCGTTATCTACTAGGCATTGTAAATAAGCTATAGCGATGGAGAAGTCTACATGATCGTATAATAAAGTGTAGCCGGTACCAGGTGCACAGGAGACTTGCAGACTGAAAGGATCGCTGGGAGTACCTTCTGTATCAATGGCGAAATGTGTAGAATCTAGCGGTAGCACGTCACCTAGATCATAAGGTGAGATCTCGCGGTAATCTTCTATTCCTAGAAATGGGTCTGTGCGTGGTGTGATAGAGATAGAACGTTTTATAAGATCAGTGTAATAGGCTACCTGTTCATAATCCCACGCGATTACAGCTCTAGCGTCTGAGTCGTAAAATCCTCCAGCAGGGTGGAAGATAGGTAATATGATGCAATCAGAGCGTAGATAACTAGCGGCAGGACACGAGGGAGAAACAATATGTGGTAGTCCGTGCACAATATCTAGAAGAGTTGAATCTCCTAGAAAGTACCTAGCGGCGTATCGACCTACAGCTATGATTATTTTAGGCTGACATTTGCAAAGTTCATCGAATAATTCAGACTGCCAATAGTCAATTTGCTCTGGCGTAGGATCTGGATTCCCTGCTATGTACTCTTTGCACAAGTTAGTACGGTAGAATTGTCTAGTGCGTAGGTTGAATCTAGATAGGTAGGTGTCTTGCTCGCGACCGGAACGACCTACGAAAGGTTCTCCCTCTTTGAATTCTTGTGCTCCAGGGGCTTCACCTATTAAGAATACATCGTTAGGGAGGTGACCTGCGCCGTAGACTACGTTCATACACGGAACCCTAGATCAATTCGCTCTGTGTGGTCTAATTCGTCAATCTCACAATCGTATACCCACTCTAGCTTGCGTTCGCCGTTGTGCCACCATACTACACGATATTGCAAGGTATCGTACTCTAGCCAGTGGCCTACTACAGTTGCAAATGTGTCACCGTTGACTTTAACACGGGTACCTGATTTGTACACTTCCATGTTACACGTGTCTACCTTTCCAATCGTTCGATCTCACGTTCGATATACCATTTAGCCTTTTGCAAGTCTTGTATAACAGGTGGGATGATTGACACTGTCATCTAATAACTCCCACGTGCGAGGGAATAATTGAGATATGATTACACCTACTTGATTAGCGTATTGGCGGATTTCCCACTGTGCAGCTGAATCCATGCGTAGAGTTAGAAATGCAAGCCAATTGCGAAGGTTGGCAGAAGCACGCATACGGGAGTAGCGACCTACAGGTAAGTGGATACGGGCTAGTTCTTTTGGGACGCCCATAGATAGAGCGGTTTGATATACTTTCTCCTGGTAGTCATAGATTGATGATAGCGCGGCTCGAAAAACGAGTGCCTTCTCTTCGGTAAGCTCCTCAGCGCCTTTAATCGTTCCGGCTTGCTTGTTTGACTTGCTATTGATAAGTAGACGTTCTACAGTAGGAATGTAATTGAGGTCAGGTAGCGGGGCATAGCGTGCACTCATTTCATTATATGATTGCGTACGATGTCTATGCCACTCACGGAAGACAAAGATAGGTGCTTGTACTTCTATTATTAAACCTGCCATTTCAAAGGGTGTAGCGTGTTTGTGTTCGTAGAGATAACGGAGGAGTTTTTCGTCTCCAGTTGTTTTAACCCATTTATCACCATTACATACGCCGCAAGTTTCTCTAGGGTGACAGTCTCCATGATGCCAACCCTTCCCATTGCATTCTTTGCACTCCACAGCGTGACCCCACCCCAAGAATCCTTTCCCTGTGCTCATCCGTGCCGCTTCAATAATCCGCTCGTCACTACCCCACGATTCTATCAGCTGTACGTACCCATGGTCTAATATTGTAACGCGTTCACTAGTCAATGGTCTGCCTGCCTTTCATTAAGAGTTAAATATTTGGTACAAATAGCAACGCACGGGTACCACAAGTAACTAGCTAGCTAGGCCAGTCGTCCCGTGGTCTCTCCCCGTGCGTAACTCGTATGCATACCGGATGCATAACTTGCCGTTGGTAGCTTAACTTATATTCAATTACGTCCGGCAGATTGAAATAAGCCTGCTACCTTATTTTTCAAATAACGCTAACGGCCGTAGCTAATACACAGAGTAAATGGAAAGGTATTTAAACCTGCATACTTACTCTGTTTTATTTATGGTTCGCCCGGGTGGAGTTGAACCACCGACCTCCGATTTATAAGATCGGCGCTGACTTACCGCTGAGCTACGGGCGACTATAAACCTTACGAACGCTCTGGCCAGTGCCACGTTCCTACTGCACAATTAGCGTCATACACAGCAGTTTCACCCGAGTACGTACCATCAGAAGCAAACAGCGTAAAAGTAACTTCGCTAGTGTCACCGTGTGTACCTGTGATAATACCAGCTTGGTGTTCATTGTTGTAGGGGCTAACGTAATGGATAATTCGTCCGATTTGTAGTCCTGGTAACATAGCGTTAATCACCTCTCGTGTCAAACGGATTCTTGAAATACTGTGCAACTTTCAACGCGTGCCACTGTGCAGATTGATTAATCTTCACAGGTTCCCATCCACCGCTCCCGTCCGCTTGTAGCGTGGACATCTCACCCAGATGGGTAATGATATTAAGCAAATCAGCTACAAGCTTACCCTCAGCTTCAGCGGCCGCGTTAGGATCATTAATATGGCCTTCATCCGGTGCGCCTGGAGTACGCGTCACGTGGATATTAGGGGAGAGATTCAAAGCATCGTTGCCTGCACGAATAACAGACAGGTAAGCAGGACGGCCGTTTACAATCATATACTCTAGTGCTGTATGGTCTTGCGTAGTAACTCTGGGATATTCAGTATTGTTGATAATGCCTAGAGGGTTCGACGGGTGTCGTACGAACACTAGGGTTAGGTCATCTGACTGCGGCTCTCCTACAGCACCGCCGATTGCGCCTAATTGATGATACAGAGTAGAAGTGATGTATTCGTCTGATGTGTTAGACGGCATAGGATAGCCACGTGCACCTTGATTAGGAATAACGTACATAAGGCCACTAGCCCGTGCTAAGATTGCTTCAAAGATTGAACTATAGGTAGCATCCATTTCTTGTGTTCCTTTCTTTCGTTAATATAAAAGCAACGTGATTACTGGTCAGTCACTCGCCTTCCTACTAGAATTAGGCTTACGTATTTCACGGTATTAGCGACACGGCACCTAGAATGGTCTTTGTGTCTCCCGCGTACTTTATCGTAAGCTTGTCTTAACCTTGTCCGCTGTGTAATCACGTTGCTTCAAACACTGTATATTGGTCGCAACGAAGGGATTCGAACCCTTAACCCAAAGGAATAGATTTTGAGTCTATCGCGTATACCAATTTCGCCACGTTGCGTTTAATTGTTTAAACTTACGCTGCTACCTCTTCACCGGCCTTATTGCCTAGCATCTTACGCAGCCCCTCAAGCATGGCAGCACGCGACGGCTTTGCTCCAGCAGTCTTACCGGCAGGCTTCAGCAGTACGAGCCCTAGACCTTCGGCTTCGATTACGGGCTTACCATCTGCGTCCTTGCTAATTTGCCACTTTCCAGCAGCGTCCTTGACACGTACTAGCGCAGGACGATTAAGATTAGCAACTTGTGAGATAACGTGCTGACTGGTTAACAGACTGTCAGTCTCGCCAGTCTCAGTGTTATGAACAACTAGAGAGGAGAATACCGGATCGTCTGCTAGCTTAGCTGCCACGTCTGAAGCTGACAAAGCGCCCGGGTTGCCAGCTACCAGCGTGGCGAGTGCAGCCTTCATCTCCATAGACCACTTCAAGGTGTCGTTGGTAGACCCCTTGGCACGTCCACGTCCACGCTTAGGGACGATAGGAGTGTCAGTAGCAGGGGTAGCGGTGGACGCGTCTACAGCGTCAACGTGTGCAGTCTGGACGGTGGAACCTTGGTCAGCAGTGACAGGGGTAGCACTCGCTTCTGTAACGTCAGGAGTAGTCTTCTTAACGGCCATTGGTAGCTTCCTTCCTTAGTGACAATCTATGTGTAGCGGTCTATCCGCCAACATCGGAAGAAAGTATACGCGGGTAGATGGCTGATGTCAACATCTGTAGACTACTTTTTAGGGAGATTTTTTAGAGAGGCTGTTTGCAGGTGTGTTAGGCGTGCCGCGATGAAGCATTGAATGCAGACTACTCGCTAGAACCGGTCCTAGGCGCGTTGTACGGCCGTTAGAAGACACCGTAGTTACCTCGGCAAGACTAGAGGGGGTAGCTGCCACGAACGCGTCTACACACGAGAATGCTTGCGCTAGGGAGATGGCCCGGTCCCATCCGATACCAGGGAGAGCAGCGTAGACAGCAGCATCAGCTAAAGTATCCCTAGAGAGATCTGGACGTAGGGGCATAGACGAGCGAGATCTATCGAAAGTACGAAATGAAGCATGCGCGTTATAGGGTTTATTCCATCTTCTAGCTAGTGCACCTATCCACTGTGCAGATTCAGCTATATCGTGTACATGATCGTAATGAATTCCTAAATCTGTTATCCCTGTTAAAAATGAAACCAGATAACCGTAAGGTACTTCGCGTCGCTGGCCTACTGTCACAGGACACCATTTGTAGTATGGACGCACCGTGGGAGATATCTTTGATTTATTTACTAGTTTGTACTCTTCTAACTTGCCGTCTGAGGTACAGCGATATTCGCCGTATATTAAAAGCCAGCAGATATTATGCGATTCTAAGAGTTTAGGTATTTGCGTAGCTTGTAATCGACCGCAATCAACAGATGATAGCAAGTCGGATAGTGATTTAACCTCCACACCTATTAATAGTGGTCCGTCTGGTCCATTACCTACAAATGATACATCGGTAGAGGGTAAGTTGCAAAGTGCTCCATATGTATCTAGCGGTGGGTACAAGACTAGATCTTTGCTACCAGCGGCATTGGATACAAGCACGGTAGGTGTGTTATCCGTGCCCATGTAAAACTTCCTTGATTAGTGCTTCAAGTTTATACCGCAAGCTCTTAGGAATATCAATACCTACCGTAGGCTCGGCATACTCTATATGCTCTGCGATTATCAAGCGGGTGTCTTCATCTAGACTTGTAATCGTCTGTGGTAAATCTGTATAGTGGTCTACTGTTAATTTATCCCACGCTATTGTCGGTTCTTTGCCACCGTCAAGTTCACAGGTTATTTCTACTTCTAAAAGGTCAATTATTTTATCGGCTAGTGCAAAGGTATCTAATACTTGCATCGTACTACCTCTATTCTAGTTTCCATGAGAGATACGCCTAGGTTATTCTGCCCTTTTCCAGTGCGTACGTCTACACCCCAAAAAGTGTCCCCCCATGTATTACCTTCAACCAGTAAACGCTTACCTGTATTACTTAATTTCTTGCCTAGCTCTACGTGGTTAAGAAATTTTTGGATTAGTAATAGACTCATTACAACTAATTTTTGCTCTTCCCACCCTTCGCGTATATGCACTGTACGTCCTATTCTCTTAGCTATCCCCGGGGTATTAGCATATTGAATCAATTCTCGCTGTGCTTCGTCATCTGTCTTAGCAGCTTGATATGCGTGTTCAACGGTAGAGTACGTATGATTAGCACCACAGCTATACCAGTCTACTTCAGCAGACCAGAAGTTAGACAAGAATCTAAATTCATCTCTAAAGGCTGTTATAGGGGGCAAACTAGGATCGAATAAATGTGTTGTGTCTTCATTCGTTATTATCATTTCAACCAGTCCTCTGGGCTGCTACCAGGGAATCTGCCCATGTATTGCATCATTGCGCAAAACGCAAATGGCCCGCCGAAACCTTCCCACTGTGCCTCTGTGTATGTTTGTCCTAATTCGCCGCCGTTAACACCTGCTTTAATCATATGAATAGATCTAACAATCTTTCCATCTGCGGGTGTTGCATTTGCACCCCCTAATACCAGTCCTCCACCTAATCGCAGTGTAGATGTTTTCTCTGCTTTCAGCACACCTGCCCACTCAACACCTTCAAACATCGCGGGCGAGCCTCTGTAAGTGTATCTGCCTGTGCCTTTATCGTCTATCCAGATTTCCTTAGCTCTGGATAGAACCACAAAATGTGCTAGTCCATCACGCACGAGATCGTAAATCCCTCCCCACTGTCTATTTGCTAGATCTTTTGATTTGCCTCTATCGCCGTATTTTGACTTATCCGGACGACCTGCTGTTGCCATGTTGATAATCTCACCTAATTCCGTACCAGTGTCCAGACATATAGTACGGATATTACCTGCTATAGATTCTTTAACAGCGTATTCTAGGTTGCGCACTACTTTTCCTACGCACGCTTCGCCTACGCGCATGGATTCTTTGTCGTCTAGTTCCATTGCATTGTGCGGATAGGCGACATCCGCGTAGAGAATGCGTTTACCAGATTGTTCAGCGCGGTATACGGCATCGCTTGCGCGACGGTCAAAATTTATCATTGCGATGGGCGCAGGACAGAATAACGTAACGAATGAGGTCTTACCGCAACCAGACTCGCCAGCTATCAGGCAATTGGTCTGTAGTTTAGGTTCTGATAGCGTGTAGAAGTCTGAGCCTGGAAACATTGATTCAGGCGAGGGTTTAGTAGCATAGTCTACAGTTGAACGTGCTAACGTAGCGGGTGCGGTTGATTTAACTAGACCCATGCCTATCTACCTTCTTTCTCCATTTGATATTTATTAAACCGTTCTTCTACTTCGCCAAATTTGTACGTATGGAACTTCTCAAGTTACGTGTAGAGTAGTGTCCACCAAAATTGCACACCTACGCCTATTTGCCAGAAACCCATTAAAATAATTGCTAGCTCTGTCTTGTCCACTACCGTCTACCTCTACGGCTGTTCTGTTCTAACACCAGTGAGATAATATCGCGGTCTTCATGTGAACAATCTTCAACATCGTTTATGATCCACCGTAGATAGGATTCGTCGCCGTTGTCTATCAATTCTTGTGGAGTCGAACCTGCGTGCTTGCCGAAGATGAATTCACCGTTACTGTCTAACCAATTACGTTCTCTAGGTGTGTTTTGCTTAGGCGTCACTGTCCAACCCCCAACCACTCAAGCAAAGCAGGCAGACTAGGCGTCATAAAGTCTACAGCTTTGTACATCAATTCGGGCTCTAGGGTGTCTGTTAATAGAATAGCTGTACGTTTTCCAGCACCGATAGCTAAACCTAATTCTAGGTGTGCTGATCTACCACAAGGCAACACAAGCACGACGGTATCAGCCGCTAGTAATGCATCAATATCCAATATCCGAGTGATATCCTTCGATGGCTCTAGGGTGTTTAATCATCTTCAAATAGTTGTCTACACGTTCCTCGCCTTGCTCAGTATTGTACATGTAAAGCGGTTGTCCTCCTACCTGTTGCCAACTAAAACCCTTACCATTAGGGGGATTTTTGAAATCATAAAAGTCTAGTCCAGCTGCTCGTAGAGTTGCAATGACGCCGTCGTATAGTGGATTACGCCACGATGAAGCAACATAAATCATACCCTGTTTACCTCCAGTGTGTAATTAAAAGCAGTGTCACTACAAATGTAAGGATGCACAACTCAACTAGGATAAGTTTGTTTAGAAAGTCTTTCAACTTACACCATCCTTCTTACTCTGTAACTCTTCCGCTACCTTATCACGATTATTTACCATCATTGCCCAATTCTGTTTTAATTCTTCATCCGTAAATACCCATTCCCATACTCTATAAGCAGGGCCGAATCCGAATTCTCCTCCACCTGTTATGTTGACGATATGCAATCGTCCTGTATTCAATCCCACCATATAGCAGTACGTTTTAACCTGCACCCAATAGTGCCAATATTGATCAGATAGTATGTCATGCGTAGCACTTGCCCACGTAAGCTTGATTTCTTCTACTGCCGGGAATTCGCAATCGATTAAATCAGGATTACCGTGGATATAATCTACGGTGTACTCACCCGGCTGGTGTAGATATCTTCCCGGAAAACGTTTAAAATAAAAGTAAGCTATTGCATGTTCTAGTGCAGACCCTAGAATCATGAAAGCGTTTCTAGTATGGTCCGCAAATGTTGTAGATTGTTTTTTGTAGCCTAGACGTAGTGCGATAGAGTATATGATATCTGATGCATGCACTCCAGGAGCACGGTTAGAAGCACCGTCTATATCGTTTAGACCGGGAGGAAAGCCGGTTGCTATTAGTATCGGAGGCATAGACTACACGTGTTAGTGAGATAGTTTATACATACTAAAGGATTTGCGTCCGCTGGTATACAACTATCAGACGAACAACACATACCGTTGACGTATTTAGCTGTGGAACATACACACTGTTGATATGGTACAATGGCACAGTCGACGTGCGCTCTATTGCAACGTACTGATGCCATCGTAATAATTAGATAGAAGAATGTTGAATGCATTTCTTACTCCAGTACTCCGTCTCTCTTGGATAGTCTACGCTACGACCCCGTGTCTACTGATCTGTTAGTAGGGAGCCAATCAGGATATTGTATCTTCTTAGGCAGTCCACGTTCTAGGCATTCCGCGTGTGCAAATTGATTACCCTCTTTACTCCCGCTAGGCCCACCGTCACCTACATGGGTTTCCGTGCCGATAGGTAGTCCGCAACGTGTACAGGTAAACACTGTGCTATTTATTGGTTTATTGTTTGATTTATTGCCTTGTGTACGTTCCAACCACATACCGAAATACGTACCAAGCACGAACGCTGACAATGCAGTAGATAATATAACACCCAGAACTAACATTATATTAGCGATACCTATTGATTGTTTTCTGGTTGATTGTATCACGGCGAACATATCGACCGATCAAATACCCTGATACAGCACAACCGACAGAGATTAGAACGTGTAGCATTGTTATCGTCATTATTAGCACACCTTTCTAGAAACGGTAGCAAACTCTCGGCTTACAACAAAGGGTAATCCCCAGAAAACCCCTCATACGCGAGAGTTTGCTACCTGAAAATTGACGATATAACTTACTACGCTACAGACACCATGCCGGTAGCTTCGTCGAGCATGAAAACCGGACTATCTACGAAGAACGCGGGCTTAATCATTTTGCCCATTACCTGTGTGTACTTAATTCGATCCGCCTGGAACTTCTTGGGGACCTCTTTGGTAAGCTCGGCTTTGTGGTACACGCCGCCGTTAGCGATTAAGATTTCCATAATAGCGGCATTAATCTCGCTGTCTAGATCATCGGCTGTAGCTGCTACGGGTGTGGCAGAGTGGACAGTAGTAGCAGGAGTAGCAGCTTGCGTTTGTGCGGGTGCAGCAGCTTGTGCAGGTGCCGCCGTTTGTACGCTAGCAGGTTGACTAGTTACTCCATCTACAAACCCGTAGAATTCTGTCATGCAAAGGAATTTACCGTCACCCTTGCGCTTGTTAGGATCGGGGTTTGTAGGCTCGCGGTACGTAGGGTCAGGGATGCGGTCGAATCGACCATGAGCACCTACCATGAATCGAGTGCCTAGCGGGGGCTGTCCGTTAACACTTACACCAGCCGTCATAGCACGTTCCTTTGGAAACCCTGTGCAAGCAAACATCGCCGCCAAGAAATCCTTCAGGTTGTATCGCTTGTCTAGATTCTTGTGACCTGTGCCACCTGTTGGGATTGCGTGGATTCCGCCGAATTGTAGATACAGTTTCTTACCTGCTGAAGGATTCCCGGGGTCTGTCTCATCGGCAGGGTCGCGGGGTAGATTTGCGAGCTGTCCGTCTGCTGACTTACCAGCGCCTAGATCCTTCCAATCTTGTAGGCTTAAACCTCCTGCCGGGTTGATACCATCCATTGACGGAATCCACGCAGATAGATACCCCCCCTGCAAGAATACCAATTGATCATCTTGAGTTGACTCTCCCGGGTCTGGCCGGATGACTACGAATAACCCGAATGCGTACCCTCCCTTAGAGCGATCAGCCTTACCATTCCAGTCATAGGGACCATACAGGGATTCAACAATAGTCCCTGTCAGCTTGTCTACCAGCCCGTAAGTTTCGAATGCATCCGGATCGAAACTTGCGATCATGGGGCCTGTAGAAGCTACTACAGTCTGTTGTGCTGTTGCTACCTGCGTACCTGTACCTTGTCTCACTGCCATTTGTTGTACCTTTCTGAAAGGTTTACTACTATCGATCGCTCAAGGAGGATTCCTCGATTACGATCACGCGCGCGCGGCTATTACTATTACCTTATTTGCGACGTTTGCTAATTGTACGTTTGCTGGTGGTAGATTTAGCCTCTGTTTTAGATGGGTTTGATCTCTTAGGGCGTCCACGCTTGCGTGAAGGTTTGATAAATTCTGTATTATCTACAGAAGACTTTACCGGTTCGCTCGATTCGCTTTCTGTGTCTTCTCCACTCCACACGAACGCACCTTGAAACGTAAACGCATTGACATTCTCTCGCAGCACTGCACCCTCGTACACTACTTCAATTGACGTAGGGAAGCAAGCCTCTGTGAATAAATTAAATCTCCTGTCAAGTTCTATACGACTGTATTTCGATAACTCCTCGCTGCCGTAATAATTAATGAAGTCGTCCGCACGTGGACATACGATGTCATAGGCGGATTGCTTGTCGTCGGCTTCTACGTACTGAATGCCACGAATTTGGTCGGTTAGTTTGAATAGCATTGTACAGGATACCTACCTTTCTTCCATTTCTGTTATATTAAGTAACTGACGTATTTCAAACCTACGTCGCTTGAACGCTTGTATTTGATCCTCTAGTAGACTCGCAGCTGTGCGATTACCACACGCGAATAATTTATCACTTTCATCGCGTAATTTACCTATTTCATGGTGCAGTCTAACGTCTTCTTGTGTTAATGCTTCAAGATCAGCCATATTACCTCTTATCAGCTTACCTTTCTTTGTTCAACGTGATTCTGCACAATGTTAATAATCCGCTGTGCAGCTTCAAACTCCATGATTCTCTGGTCAGCTATAGATAGTGGGCGTTTTTGACTAGTCGCTTGTGCAATACGTGTGTTTGAGAATGACATCTCGCGACGTACTTTGTTAAGTAGAGAATCAGAGCGCATTTCTTGTAGCATTTCGGTTTGATCCATTATGCAATCCTCTGTAGAGTTAAATCAGGTATTCTACCTGGTGTATGAATAGCTTCCATAAAGTACCTAGGAAACAGTTGCAATTCTCTAGCCTTATGATAAAACCACAACCAGTGTGCATCTAAAATGAAACACTCACTAAAATCAGTAGGTGTTCTTGTAGATCTGCCTACTTGCTGCAATATGATCTGTGCAGCGTGTTTAAATCTGAAATTAGGATCTAATCTAATTCGTACTGCCATTTTTGCGTCGCGGCTGTCAGGGAATGCAATCTTTAAGATTATCTGATATGAGCACAGAT
>Ga0105241_10000083_pt1 | contig 70633 bp, 59 predicted proteins | sample KBSC64metaG_FD_80422 | JGI IMG/M metagenome (GOLD analysis project Ga0105241, IMG submission 80422) | Corn rhizosphere microbial communities from Kellogg Biological Station, Michigan, USA - KBS C6-4 metaG | ecosystem: Host-associated > Plants > Roots > Rhizosphere > Soil | place: Michigan, USA... | reverse complement strand
GCGCCCGACCGGTTGCGGTTCGACTTCACGCACAGTGGACCGATGACATCCGAGCAAGTGCGCGAGGTCGAGAACATCGTCAATCGCGGCATCTTGTCGGCGACGCCGGTCGTGACGCGCGAGCAATCGTATAATGATGCGGTTGCGTCGGGGGCGATGGCGCTGTTCGGTGAGAAGTATGGCGACGTCGTGCGCGTCGTCGACATTCCGGCGCTTTCGACGGAATTGTGCGGCGGGACACATGTGCGGAACACCGCGGAAATTGGGTTCTTCAAGATCCTGAGCGAATCCGGGATTGCGGCCGGCGTGCGTCGTGTCGAAGCGATCAGCGGGAGCCGAGCGCATACATGGATTCGTGAGCAGGAAGAAACGTTGGCCGCGGTGTCGGATGCGGTGAAAGCGACACCGGTGACCGTGCTCAAGCGCGTTCAAGCGCTTGCGGAAGAGCGCCGAGCGTTGGAGAAGCGGATCGCGGAGATGATGCGTGGTGGTGGTGGGCCGCTCAAAGCACTCCTCGATGCGGCGGTCGATCTCGGTGGCGTGCGCGTTGTCTCTGGGCGTGTCGAAGCGCACGATGCGAAAGAAGTGCAGGCGATGGCGGATGCCGCGCGCGAACAAACGCCGGATGCGCTGATCGTCTTGGTCTCCTCATTCGAGGATGGAAAGCATTCGCTCGTCGTTGCGGCGGGTGACATCGCGCGCGAACGTGGTGCCGGTGCGGACGTCATCGTGAAGACCCTGGCGGCGACCGTTGGCGGGCGTGGTGGTGGAAAGCCTCCACTCGCGCAAGCCGGACTTCCGAGTCGCGACGCCGGTGACGCGGCGCTCGGGCACGTCGTGGCGACCGTCACCGCGCTGTTGGGTACGGGGAGCGTCGCGTGAGTGCGTTGGCGTTGTGGCTCGAGTCGCAACGGGCGTCGGTCCCCGAGACGCTGTGGCGTGAGTTACAGGCGCGCGTTGCATTTCACGATGCGGCGGGGGAAAGCGCATTCGCCGGTCTTTCGTCGGCCACCAAGACGCAATTAGAACGGATGCGAACGCGTGAATACGTCGACCGGGCGGATGCGCTCGACTTGTTGACGGCGGATGCGATGATCACCTATCTCCTCGAAGTCGCGACGAGCGACCCCGACATCGATTTGGATAGCGCGGCGTGCGAGCTAATGCGGCAGGTGGCGGGGCAAGCGTGATCGTCATTCTGTTCACCGGCGGGACGATCTCGATGAAGAACGATCCCGCCGCCGGCGGAGCGACGCCGTCGCTCACCGCCGACGAGATCTTGAAAGCGACACGTGGGATCGATGCGGTGAGCGGTGTGGAGACGGAAGAGTGGGGACACTTTCCGGGACCGCACATGACCATCCCCCGCATGTGGGCACTGCGGGCGCGCATCGCCGAGCATTTGGCTCGGCCGGAAGTGCGTGGGGTAGTGGTGACGCACGGGACGGATACGCTCGAAGAGTCGGCATATCTGGTCGCCCGGTCGTTGCAGCCCACCAAGCCGGTCGTGTTCACCGGCGCGATGCGGACGCAGAGCGATCTCGGATGGGACGGCCCCGCCAATTTGTTCGAAGCGGTTTTGGTCGCGTCGTGCACGCAAGCGCGTGACGTCGGCGTGACGGTCGTCATCGGTGGACAGATCTTTGCGGCGCTCGACGTCACGAAATCGAACACACAATTGCTCGACGCCTTCGAAAGCCCCGGACTCGGCCCCCTCGGCTATTTGGACGAAGGGGAAGTCATCATTCGGCGCGAGCTTCCACCACTTCCGACACCAATCATTCCGGACCAGCCCGCGACGCCGGTCGACGTCTTCTTCGCGGTTGCGGGAGGCGATTCTCGGCTGCTCGACGCCGCGCGTGAACAGTCGCGTGGGGCGATCATCGCGGCGCTCGGACGTGGAAACGTGCCCCCCGACATGGTCCCCGGAATTCAGCGCTTCATCGAGGCGGGGAAACCCGTGGTGATCACGTCCCGCACCGGTGGCGGACGTGTCGGACACACGTACGCGTATCCCGGCGGAGGGCGGACACTGGAGCAAGCGGGAGCGATCTTCGCGGGCGCGAGGAGCCCACAACAAGCGCGCATCGATCTCATGCTCGCCCTCGGTGTCGGTGCCGACGAGCTGGCGCTGCGCGCGCTCTTCGCGCGGTAACGATGCCAAGGTTCGCCCCGCCGGAGCCCGTGGTCGAGATCACGCGCGTGTTGGAGCGCGCGGGGCATCAGGCGTGGTGCGTCGGTGGGGCGGTGCGTGATGCCATATTGGGGATCCCGAATCTCGACTGGGATCTTGCGACGAGCGCGACGCCACATGAAGTCCGGCGTCTCTTTCGTCGTACGGTCCCAATTGGGATCGAGTTCGGGACCATCGGCGTGCTCGACGACTTTGGCGTGATGCACGAAGTGACCACCTTCCGGCACGATGTGGAGACGGACGGACGGCACGCGGTTGTCAAATTCGGCGCGTCGCTCACGGACGATCTCGCGCGTCGGGACTTTACGATCAACGCCATCGCCTATTCGCCGACGCGTGATGAAGTGCAGGATCCGTTCGGAGGGGAGCAGGACCTCAAGCGCGGGCTGCTCCGCGCGGTCGGTGTCGCGAAGGAGCGGATGCGCGAGGATCGTCTTCGCGCGCTCAGGGGGATCCGTTTCGCCTCGCGATTCGGATTCCAAGTCGAAGCAGCGACGTGGCAAGCGATTCTGACCAGTGCCCCGCATCTCGGGCGGTTGTCGGCCGAGCGAGTGAAGCAGGAGATCGAGAAGACGATGGAGCAGGTCGAGCGGCCGGGCGAGGCGTTCGCGCTCTGGAAGTCGTCGGGCGCGTTCGAGTCGGTCGTTCCGGCGCTGGCTGGCGCGACGCAAGTCGAATTGCATGCACTCGATCGTCTCCGCCGCCCATTGCTTCCACGTCGCCCCCAGCGCAAGCTCACCCGGCTCACCGCCCTCTTTTGCGCCGCCCCGCCGGGGACCGTGCTGGCGGCAGTGAAAGCGTTACGTTTCTCCAATGCCGACGCCGCCTGGATTGCCGCCATCGCCGACCGCTGGCATGCCATGGGGCGCGAGATGAAAGAGGCGCTCCTGGCCCCAACTCCCCCAACCGACGCGACACTTCGCCGTTGGGCTGGGCAGACAGGGCGGACCAAACTCGCGCCCGTGCTTCGGATCGCCGACGCCTATTGGTGGGCGGAGCGCTCGCTTGGCAAGGAGGCGCCGAGTGCGGGGCGGGTGGCGTCCGTGTACCGGCGTGCCGTTCGGATCGCGTATCGCGACCCGGTCGAGGTGTCGGACTTGGCGGTCAACGGGGACGATCTTCGGACGGTCGGCATCGAAGGGAAAGCGCTTGGTGTCGCGCTGCGCACACTCCTGGCGTCCGTCATCGACGATCCCACCCGAAACACACGTGATGCCTTGTTGCGCGAGGCGGCGGAGCTCCGATGATCTTTCGTGGACGTGCCCCAGAATCGACCGTGTGGCGGCGTTTCCGGTCTGGAAACGACGGGTTCACGTTTACGCAGCGCAATGATGGCTTGTACGAAGCCCACGTTGCGGCCAACGCGGAACGTGTGGTCGATTTGTTCTATACATTGACCGAGCATCTTTCGCCGGCCATCGACTTTGCGCTGGCGGATCGACGGACGTCTCGCGCGTGGGTTGGGAACGATCTCGCCTTGCCGGATGCGCGCGATGCTGTCGCCCGGATGAAAGTGCCGCTCGCCACGTACGGTGGGATCGACATCGACGCGTACTCGACCGAAGATCAGCTTTCGCTCTCCGCGCAGCTCGAGCTGTTCATTTATGCGCGGAGCGACCGGTGGTTGTATCTCCTGCAGTCCAAAGGGTTGGAGGAATATGCGGCCGTCGCTGACAAGCGGTGGCGAAGTCAGCCGTGGGACCGCGCTGCCGCGCCTGTGTTGAGCGATGCCGTCGTGGCCGCGGCTGAGCGGTTGTCGCTGATCCCACAATGAACCGTACGGCTGTCGTCTGCTCGGTCATTGCGGCCGGCGCAAACGTATTGGGATCGGTCGCCGTCACGGCGCGCCGGCGCTGGAGTCCGTCGGCGTTGGAGATGTTGATCGCGTTCTCGGGGGGATTTCTCGTCTCCGTGGCGTTGGTCGACATGGTCCCCGAAGCGATCGTGCGCAACGGCCCGCCGGCGGCGTGGATCATGTTGCTCGGGTATCTCCTGGTGCATTTGACGCAGCACACGATCGCGCCGCACTTTCACTTTGGTGAAGAGACGCACCATGTGACGCAAGCGGTCGGCGTGTCCGCGTTGATCGGGTTGATGTTGCACATGTTCGTCGACGGCGTCGCGATCGCGAGTGGATTCGATGCTGGAGGTCGGATCGGTACATTGGTGCTGGCGGCGATTGCGTTGCACAAACTTCCTGAAGGATCGGCGATCTCGAGCCTCTTTCTCGCCGCGGGATTCAGCCGCCGGAAGGCGTTGGCGGCGGCCGTTGCCCTGGGCGCCGCCACGATCTTCGGAGCGCTGCTGACCGAATCCATTGCGGCGCTCAGCACGTACGGGTTGGCGATCTCGGCGGGCGTCACGATCTACGTCGCGGCGTCCAATTTGGTTCCGGAATTTCAACACAAGAAAGGGTGGCGTCTCCCCGCCGCGTTCTTCGGCGGGTGCGCTTTTTTCTATCTTGGGCAGCAGTTGCTCAACGCGTAGGAGTCGGAGATGGTGGTCAAACGGAGTAAGCCGAACAATCCGTCGCTGTTCGTGGCACCGGCGGGAGCGCAACCACTCGCGGCACGCATGCGCCCTCGGACGCTCGATGAATATGTCGGGCAGCAACATCTCCTGAGTGAAGGGAAGCCCTTACGCCGCTCCATCGAGCGCGGGACCGTCGGCTCCATGCTCTTCTGGGGGCCGCCAGGGACGGGAAAGACCACGCTTGGCCGATTGATCGCGCAATACACCGATCGCGAGTTCGTCCCATTCTCCGCGGTGACCGAAGGGGTCCCGCGCGTGCGGGAGATCATCGCGGAAGCGGAAGGGCGGTTGGAGCAGGGACGCCAGACGATTTTATTCGTCGATGAGATTCATCGGTTCAATCGGGCGCAACAGGATGCCTTTCTTCCGCACGTGGAAAATGGCACCGTCACGTTGATCGGTGCGACGACGGAAAATCCGTCGTTCGAGGTGAATGGGGCGTTGCTGTCGCGGATGCGGGTCTTCGTGTTAGAGCGCCTGTCCGACGCCGACATCGAGGTCGTCATCGACCGCGCGTTGAATGATACCGATCGCGGGCTCGGGAACGAGAACCTGACGTTGGAGCCGGATGCTCGCTTGCTACTCGCGCGCGAAGCGGATGGTGATGCGCGCCGAGCATTGACCGTACTAGAGGCTGCGGCGACGGAAGCGGGGAAGGGAGGTGTCATCACCGCCGATGCGATGCGCGATGCATTACAAAAGCGTTTCGCATTGCACGACAAGAGTGGTGAGGCGCACTTCAATCTCTTGTCGGCCTTTCACAAGAGCTTGCGTGGGAGCGACCCGCAGGGGGCGTTGTATTGGATGGCGCGGATGATCGAAGGGGGGGAAGATCCCATGACGATCTTCCGGCGCGCGATCGCGATGGCGGCGGAAGACATTGGCTTGGCGGATCCGCAAGCGCTGCAGATGGCGGTCGCGGCGCGGAATGCGTTCCATGTGTTGGGGCCCCCCGAAGGATATCTTCCGTTGGCGGAGATGGTGATTTACCTCGCGACGGCGCCCAAGTCGAATGCATCGTATCGGGCGTTGAGCGCCGCGATGGAGGCGGCGCGCGAGACGCCGGGTGAGGGACCACCGATGCACATTCGGAATGCACCGACCAAGCTGATGAAGGAGCTCGGGTATCATCAAGGATATCAGTATGCGCACGATAGTCCGGACGCGTATATCCCGCAGGAGTATCTTCCGGAATCGTTACAGAATTCCGTGTTTTACACGCCCGGGCCTTTCGGGTTCGAGCGTGATATCGCGAAGCGGTTGGCGTGGTGGGCCGAACTCAAAGCGAAGGGGACGACGGAGAAATGATTCCGCTCATGGTATTTCTTCAAATTGCCACGGCGAGGCCGGCGCAAGTCGTGAACGACTCGACACCGTTATGCAGCGATGCGCACACGACGTCGCAGACGGAGACATGTCTGCGGGGAGAACTGTCTCGACGCGACATGGCGTTGAAGAGCGTTGAGGCAGCGCTGCTTGAGACATTCGATAAGTCGACGGCGACCCGATTCAAGACGGCGTCTGCGGCTTGGCGAAAGTACCGTGAGGCAGAATGTGCCGCGGCGTACACGTCAATCGGTCCTGCGAGCGTTACGGGAACAGCGTTGCTCGTTTGCAAGATTGGCTTGACGACCGCGAGACAGAAGGTGCTGCGCGATCTGTATCCGACCGAGCTCAAATGAGACCGATCGTCGGTTCGGAGCACGGTTCGAAATTCTGGTTACATCTTGCAGACTAGGTCGTCACACGACATCCGAGGAATTTCACCCGGCGGCGCCTTGCGGTGCCTGTCATGACGCGGTACCATAACGATGCCTCTGCCATTCCCGGCGGCATCATTCTCACTGAGGAGTCGTCAATGCATCTGCGTCGTTTGATACTGTGGTCGGTGATGGTGCCCCTGCTTGCGGCACGGGCCGGCGCGCAGGACACTGCTCCCGCCGCGCAGGCAGAGAAAATCGAGCCACATGGGGCGAAAGGACCCGTCTCCGGAACGGAGCGCACCGTCATCACCGCCGCCGAGCTTCGCGCCCGCAACGTCCAGGATCTGACGGAGCTCTTCCAGGGGCGTGTGCCCGGCATCGTCGGGAGCAGTTACGGCGCAGGCTCCCTCCCCTCCTTCCGGTCGCGTGGGGTCACCGCGTCTGGGGACGACGCCCGGCCACGGGTCTTCATCAATGACGTCGAGTTGCCGGATCCCGTCACGTTACGGGAAATCTCCCCCGATGTGATCGACAGTATGGTCGTGCTGCCTGGTGCTCCAGCCGGAACGTTCTCTGGCGTGGACGCGACGGGTGGCATCGTTCAGTTATACACGAAGGCCGGGGCAGCGACGCCATGGTCTGTGGCGGCGAAAGTGTCGGGCGGCGAGGATGTCGGACACGGCGATGGAGGGAGCGCGGCATTTCAGGATCACGTCCTGGAAGCGTCGGGAACGGTCCGGCCACTTCAGTATTATCTCGCGGGAGGGTACACGTCCGAGGGCGCGTGGGCGCCTTCCTACGACAATCACGTGTGGCACGGTCTCGCTTCCGCCTCGGCCACCTATCGGTGGGCTTCTCTGTCGGTATTTGGGATGCAGCATCAGCGTGGATTTGTCCCACCCAACGATCGGTACGGCGCTCCATCGGGCGCGTCGACGCCACGCTACGAAGAGTACGGGCTGTATACGACCTCATTCGGGACGTCCGTGCGAATGACACCGTGGTCATGGTTGGCCGTACACGCGACGGCCGGCCGGAGCCGCCTCGTCGATACTCTGGGACAGACACAGGCACGGCTCGTTGTTGCCGCCGACACGTTGTTGGCGAACGAGCGGGTGAGTGAAATGACGACGTCGTATTCGTACGACGCGATGCTCACGCTCCCGTCATACGGCATGATGACCCCGACGCTTTGGCTCGGCGGAAACGTTAGCCACGATTTGATCAAAGTGCGATACTCCGAACGCACGAGTCCCTCGGCGTCCCCCGTCTTCCTCAGTGGGATCGATGCGACGCAGAACCGGAGCGGCCAGTTCGCGCAGCTTGGTCTCCGTGTTGGTGAGGCGTTGACCTTGGGCGCAGGGGTCCGTCGCGACAGCAGAGTTTCGTTGGGAACGTCGAACAGCGACGTCGGCCAATACCGGCCGCGCTTCGATGCTCGGTACGTCATGAATCTGTGGCAAACCAAGGTTACCGCGCGGGGAGCTTATGGCCGAGTGGCCAGCTCGTTGCAAAACGTTGATGATCAGATGAGCGGAAGTGGCTACATCATCATGGCGAATGCCGGGCTACGTCCCAAGGAGCTGATTGGGGAGGAAGTTGGTATCGACATCGAGCGAGGCGCTGTTGCCCTGGGGATCACGGCGTTCGATCAAGCGGGGAAGGGGGCGCCAGTTTTCACGCAAGTCGACGTGTTCTTCAACGGAACCACTTATATCCCCGTGTACGAGTACATCAACGGGCTCGACACACGGAATCGCGGAGCGACGGCGTATGCACGAGCGACCGCGGGACCGTTCTCGGCGATGGCAGATGTGACGGCATTCCGGTCGAGGTATGAACATATCGATCCGCGACTGGGGTTCGTGCTCTCCGACGGTCCCCGCATCATCGACGAGCCACATCAATCCGCGTTCGCGTCGGTGTCCTATGCCCATTCTGTGTTCACGATTAGCACGTCCGCTCGTTACTTGGGATCGCACCGTGGGTACTCCGTGACGGCACCTCCGTCGTACGTCGCCACATACCCCGGCTTCGCGCTGTACGACGTCGACGCGTCATATGGGGTTACGCCGTCGGCGTCGGTGATCGGGTATGTCCACAACTTGACGAATACCGAGCGGTTCTCGGTGTACGATGCCGAGTATGTACGGGGACGACGGATCGGGGTCGGGGTTCGCGTGCAACGGTAATCGTTATCGGGTACGGAGATGTCTAGGTGGAGGGACGGTTTTCGAACCGTCCCTCTTTTTTACGCGCTTTGGCTTGTTCCGAACGGGTCAAATCTGGCAATTTGGGTCGCCACTGGAAATCCAGGAAAATTTTTTGAAATCAACCTTGCGACGCCGGTCGTGACACCGTAGCGTATCTTGGCTTCCCACCCATAGGCGAAGCGCGCTTTTTTCTCTTCCCGGAGCTATTGATGGAGTTTCGCCAGTTGATGTGGTGGTCGGTCATGATTCCGATTATTGCGGGACAAGCGACTGCGCAAGCGATCGACCCGGGCGGCGTCGCGAGGCTGGACACGATGGCGTCGCATCGAACAAAAGGTTTTGTTTCCGGAACGGAGCGCACGGTCATCACCGCGGCCGAGCTCCGTAGGCGGAACGTGCAAGATCTGACGGAGTTGTTCCAGGGGCGCGTCCCAGGGATTATCGCGACGGATTATGGAGCTGGATCATCACCGTCATTTCGTGGACGGGGTGTAAACGCGTCTGGTGCCGACGCGACGCCGCGGGTGTTCATCAACGACGTAGAGCTTCCCCAGACTACCATCTTGCGTGACATCTCGCCGGATGTGTTGGACAGCCTCGTCGTTCAAGCGGGGGTCGCTGCCGGCACCTTTGCCGGCATTGGCGCAAGTGGCGGGGTCATCCGACTGTATACCAAGTCAGGCGCCACCACGCCGTGGTCCCTGGCGGCCAAAGTGTCAGGCGGTGATGACGTGGGAGCGGGCGTGTCCGGATCCGCGGCATTTCAGGACCATCTGCTCGAGGCGGCCGGGACGATACTCCCCTTACGGTATTACCTCGCCGGTGGTTACACCGCGGATGGACATTGGGCGCCGTCGTATGACAGTCATGTCTGGCACGGAATGGCGTCGGCTTCGACAACGTACCGATGGGCGAACTTTTCCATCTTCGGCATGCAGCATCAACGCGGCTTCGCGCCTGCCAACAACCGCTATGGAAGCCCGGCCGAAGTTCAAACACCGTTGTATGAACAGAATAGTGTCGGAACGACGACACTCGGGGCGTCGATCGTCGCGACGCCGGCGTCGTGGCTCACGTTACATGTGGTGGGAGGACGTAGCCGTCTCGTGGATACGACTGCTCAAACGCAGCCGCGCCGTGTGAATCAAGCGGATACGGTACTTCGCGGCTATCGCGAGGGAGACATGACCACGTCGACTGCCTACGAGGCAATCGTCGCGCTGCCGTCATATCGCGGAGTGGCGCCGACGCTCACGATGGGCGGAGATATCGTGAAAGACTTCACGAAATATCGGTTCTCTCAGCGTACGATGTCGACTGGGTTCACAGCCACCTCGTTGGGGTACTTGCCGAGCCATCGCGCCGGTGCCTTCGCGCAGCTGGGGCTGCACGTCGGGAAGTCGTTGGCTTTGGGTGCCGGTCTCAGATACGACAATCAAAAGGCGTTCGGAACGTTGCAGCCCCCAACTCAATACCGTCCGCGCTTTGACGCGACCTATGTGACGGCTCTGCGCGAGACGAACATCACCGTGCGGGGAGCGTACGGCCGAGTCGCGAAACGGGCTGGTAACTTGCCGCTGTCCAATCAAAATGCGGGATTTATTTTTGCCAATCCGGCATTACGTCCCGAAGAGCTCAGTGGAGGCGAACTCGGGGTAGATATCCAGAGAGGATCCCTCGCATGGGGGATGACTGCATTCGACCAAAGTGGGCGCGATGGCGCGCTGTTGATTCAGATCGATAGTTTCTATACGGGGGTTGGGTCCATCCCTATCACAGAATACGCCAATGCGGTCGGGACACGAAACCGCGGCGCCACCGCGTACGCGCGTGGCAGGATCGGTCCATTGATGGCTGTGGCGACAGCATCTACAGTACAATCGACGTATGAGCACGTCGATCCGCGGGTCGGCGGTGGGACGCGGATCGGGGCGCATATCCTCGACACCCCGCACCAGTCGGCGTTCGCGTCATTGTCTTATGCGCACTCCGTCGTAGATCTCATCGCCTCCGCACGATACTTGGGCTCGCACCAGGGTTACTCGGCAGTCCAGCCAGGTAGTAGCATCAAGTATCCGGGCTTTGCGTTATATGATATCGATGCCTCGTACGCGGTCACGTCGCGGGCGTCGGTGATTACCTATGTGCACAATCTGGCGAACGCGGAACGGTTTTCCTCGAACGACAATGTGTATGTGCGAGGGCGGCGTACGGGCGTCGGAATTCGTTTGCAGCGGTAGGAGGTTACTCTCGCTGCGATGGTACGATGAGAAAAGCGGGTGAGAAAAGCGGGGAAAGCTTTGGGCTTTCCCCGCCTGTTGCATCATAAATGAGATGCGGGAGTCGACGCTCGCTACCGAGTTGCCTCGACGAGTGCCTGCACGACCCGCTCCGCTGCCCGACCATCCCACCCCGCCGGCTGTTTCGGCCCATGCGTTGCCGCGTCCGCGATCGCTTCGTGGTACGTCTGCACGATGCCATCCACCGTCAACGGCCACGGCGCCATGCGATTGGTTCCATGCGTGATCGTCACCGGTCGCTCCGTCTGTTCGCGCAACGTCACACAGGGTACGCCGAGCGCGGTCGTCTCTTCCTGAATGCCCCCGGAGTCCGTCAACACACATTGCGCCCCGTCAGTCAGCGCCAGCATTTCCGTGTAGCCGAGTGGATCCAGCACCGTCAGCGACGCCAGGAGCGGCGTCAGGCCGAACTTCTCGACATTCTTCCGCGTCCGTGGATGCAATGGAAGCACGACGCGCGTCGTCTCCGCGACACGGGCTAACGCCTTCAAGACATTCTCCAGCGCAGCCACATCATCCACATTCGACGGCCGATGCAACGTCGCCGCGACATACCCCCGACGCGTCAACCCGAGCCGCGACAACGTATCCGTCTTCCGCGCCGTCTCGAGCTGCGTGAACAGCGTATCGATCATGACGTTGCCGACGAACTTCACACGCTCCGTCGGAATCCCTTCCGCCGCCAGATTCGGGGCCGCGTCTTCCGACGGCGTGAGGAGCAAATCCGACAACCGATCCGTCACGACGCGGTTGACCTCTTCCGGCATCCGCCAATCACTGGCGCGCAGGCCAGCCTCGACGTGACAGATGCGCGTCCCAGTCTGCTCCTTCAACTTCACCGCGACCAATGCCGCCGCCATCGTCGAATTCACGTCGCCGACGACGAGCACCCAATCGGGGCGTGTCTCCAGCAATACCGGCTCGAATGCCTCCATGATCTTTGCGGTTTGCACCGCATGGCTCCCCGTTCCGACCCCGAGATGATAATCCGGGTGCGGAATCCCGAGCTCCGCGAAAAACGTATCGGACATCGCGGCATCGTAATGTTGTCCCGTGTGTACTAAAATTCCCTCGTGTCCCGCCGAGCGCAGGGCGCTCAGGATGGGGGCAATCTTCATGAAGTTCGGGCGGGCGCCGGCGACGACCAGGACCCGAAGGCGATCCGTTGGCATAGTGCGGGGTAAAGTACGGCGTACCCCCCGCTTTTTCCAAACCCTACGGCACTTTCTATGCGGAGAAAAGGGATATGAAGAAAATATTTGTGATGTTGACGGCGGTGGTGCTGGCTGGATGCGCGTCGTTGGGGCGGCAGGCGTTCAAGGAGCCGATCGTCACCTTTAAAGATCTGCAGCTCGAAGGGGTGGGCGTGAGCGGCGGGACGCTCGACGTGGTCCTTGGCGTCTACAATCCCAACGGCTATCGGCTCGACGCGACGCGATTGACGTACCGGTTGCTCGTCGACTCGACGTCAATCGGTGAAGGGGTCTTCGACAAGAAGTTCACCGTGCAAAAAGGCGACTCCACAATCGTGCGACTGCCGGTCACCTTGAGCTATGCCGGACTCGGCGCGGCAGGGAAGCAGCTGCTCGGGAAAGGCGCCGTGAATTACCGCGTCGCTGGCGATTTCACGGTTGCGACGCCGGTCGGCGATTTCACGCGTCCCTATAGCCAGACCGGGCGCTTCACGACGTTTGGCGGAACGAAATAAGGTTGTCGAAAGATCTCATCGAATTGGCTGCCCCGACGGAGCGTGTGCTGCTCGTCGGGGCGCCGCGCAAACGGTCGGGAGCGCGGCATCAGACGGCGGAACATCTCGAGGAATTGGAGCGGCTTGTCGATACCGCGGGTGGTGTCGTCGTGGGGGAGCTTATCCAACACATCGACCGGCCGAACCCCGCGACTTACCTCGGCTCCGGAAAGATCGAGGAGCTGAAGGAGCGCGTCGGCGATACAGGCGCATCGCTCGTGGTGTTCGACGACGAGCTGACGCCAAGCCAGGGGAAAAATATCGAGGAGATGACCGGGAAGCGGGTCATGGATCGGGCTGAATTGATTCTTGACATCTTCGCTACCCGTGCCCGCAGCAGCGAGGCCAAAATGCAGGTGGAGTTGGCCCAATTGGAGTATATGCTCCCCCGATTGACCCGGATGTGGGCCCACTTGGAGCGAACCGCCGGCGGAATCGGGACGCGAGGGCCGGGTGAAACGCAGCTCGAAACCGACCGTCGCCTGGTCAATCACCGGATCAAGGTGCTGAGACAGCGGCTGGAGGAGACCCGCCGGTCGCGCGAAGTTCGCAGATCGGCCCGTAAAGGAACTTTTCAGGCGAGCCTGGTCGGCTACACCAATGCGGGCAAATCGTCGATTCTACGGGCCTTAGCGGCCGATGGCGAGGTGTTCGTCGAGGACCGGCTCTTCGCAACGCTTGATCCTTTGACCCGAGAGGTGGAATTAGCACCGGGAGAATCGGTTCTTGTGACCGATACGGTCGGGTTCGTCCGGAAGCTGCCGCACCAGCTCGTGGCGAGTTTTCGGGCGACGTTGGAGGAGGTCATGGAGGCGGATCTGCTGTTGCACGTGGTCGATGTTTCGAACCCGACGTGGGAGGAGCAGCGTGCCGTGGTGAACGAAGTGCTGGGGGAGTTGGGGGCGACGGAAAAGCCGATGCTGTATGTCTTCAACAAGACTGATCTTCTTCCCGAGGAAGAAGCGGCCGCGGTCCGAGAGCGGGTTTCGGCGTTAGTCCCGAACAGTGTCTTCGTGAATACCGCGGAGGAGGGGGGATTGGAGCCGCTCAAGCGGGAGTTGCTGCGGCGGCTGCGGGAAGGGAAGCGCGTGGTCGAGATTCGGCTACCGGCGACGGATGGGAAGGCGCTTGCGGAGTTATATCGCAGCGCGGAGGTGGTGTCGCAGGAGTCGGTCGACGGGGAGATCGTTGTGACGGCGCGCGTGGATGCGGCGGCGGTAGGGCGGTTGGCGAGGGCGGGGGTCGCGGTGGAGTAAACCGCGACCCCCGGATTACTACATGTCCGGGTCCGTCGCGGAGTCCGCGAGAATGGCGGGTGTTCCACTGACCACACGGAATTGGCCGGTCCAGCGACGGGGCTGTGGAATGTCGGTCTGGGGGACGTCGGCCAGTTCGATGGCGGGGCGCTGAAAATCTGGGACGAGCGCGATGAGCATCTCGCGCAGCTCCGCGTGGTCGACGGTCGGGGCCGCCGCAATGAGGCGGTCGATGAGCTTCACGAGCCCGTCGGGAAGTCCCGCTTTCTTCGCGCGTAAAACCTTGGGGTGGTCGGTCTGGCTCGCGTGTTCTTCATGAAAGAACATCTCCTCGTAGAGCTTCTCGCCTGGACGAGTCCCAGTCACTTTGATTTCGATGTCGCGCTCGACTTCGAGCCCACATAGGCCGATGAGGTCGGTCGCGAGATCCAAGATGCGCACCGGCTCGCCCATGTCGAGGACGAAGACTTCGCCACCATTCCCGAGCGCGCCGGCTTGCAACACCAACTGCACCGCTTCCGGGATGGTCATGAAGTAGCGACGCATGTCCGGGTGGGTGATAGTGACGGGACCACCGGCACGAATCTGCTGCATGAAGGTCGGCACGACGCTCCCACGACTCCCCAACACGTTCCCGAACCGAACCGAAACGAAATTCCGTCCCGAGCTGGCGGCGCCGTGTTGCACAACACGCTCGGCGAGCCGCTTGGTGGCTCCCATCATGCTGGTCGGCCGGACGGCCTTGTCCGTGGAAATCAGCACCAGCTGCTCGACCCCGTGCGCAATAGCGGCGTCGACCACGTTCTTTGTTCCTTGGATGTTGTTCGTGATCGCTTCGACGACATTTTCTTCCATGAGCGGAACGTGCTTGTGCGCCGCCGCATGGAAGACGGCGTACGGGCGAACGTCCTCGAAGATCGCCATGATGCGCGTCCGATCGCGCACGTCCGCAATCACCGGAGTAACGGTGAGATTCGGAAATTTGGTGCGCAGCTCGCACTGAATGTCGAAAATCGAATTCTCGCCATGGCCAAGCAAGACGAGACGCGCCGGGGTCAGGCGGGCCAACTGACGGCACAACTCGCTTCCGATCGAACCGCCGGCCCCGGTGACCATCACCGTGCGCCCGTGCGACAAATTGCGCACCGAGGCAAGATCTGTCTCCACCGGCTCACGACGGAGGAGGTCCTCGATCTGCACATCGCGGAGCGAGAGATTCGGTCGTTTCCCAGCGAGCATCTCTGACAGCGACGGAACCGTTCGGGTTTTGACGCCATTGTCGGCGGCGGCACGCACGATCCGCCGAATGACCGCGCCCGGTGCTGAGGGCATGGCGATGACGACGAGCCGCGCCTGTTGTTCCTTCGCGACGTGCCCCAGCTCCGCGATCGTTCCCAGCACCGGCAGCTCGTGCAATCGGTGCTTGGCTTTGCGGCGATCGTCGTCGACGAACGCCACGGGACGGATTCCCAGCGCGGGATTCGTGATCAACTCTTTCGCGATCATCTGTCCCGCGGCGCCAGCGCCGGCGATGATCGCACGCATGTCGTCGCCGCGATAGCGGCGCTGTCCATGCCACGCGACGATCCGTGGCGTCAGGCGTGGAATGCCGATCAGCACGCCGCTGAGCAAGCTATCGAGCGCGAGAATCGAGAGTGGAACGCGCGTGGCGGCGAGTCCTGTCGCCGGGAGAATGACACCGCCCACGAGCACCGCCGCCACGGCGGCGAGCGCCAGCCCGGTCAGAATGCGTTCCAGGTCGGCGATACTGGCAAATCGCCAGATGCGCCGATAGAGGCCGATGGGGAGGAAGATCGCCAGCTTGAGGGGAACGACGAACGCGGCGAAGAGATATGCGGTATGGAGAAGCGACGGTGGAACAGGCTGGCCATCGAATCGGAGCCAATATGCCAAGGCGACGCTTGTCGTCAGTGACAGCGCATCGATGGCCAGCAGATATCGGCTTCGCAGGTAGGTGCGTTTCAAAGGTCGTAGCGTTGGTGTCGTAAGATACAAATCTCGGCCGCAATGTCCAAAAAGAAGCAAAAAACTAGCCGAGCACAGCATAGAAACGAAACTGTACCACTTCGCAGCCGTTAAAGGTAACTCCTCACTTGTCGTGACGTGATACGGCAGCAACAGAAAAATATGATTTTGGGGAATGTTTGTTTTGGGGTTTTTTCGGGAGTGTCGGTACGCAGCTGGAAAAACGGGTCAATCCTGGTAACCCACCCGGGTCACAGGGCCGTTCGGCGCGCAGCCGCGGGCGGGCCAGCCGCATGGGGTGCGGGGCCTGACGATGGATTTGGATCCATTCGCGGGGGTCGTGAGGATTTTCGCAGCGTCGCGGTCAGGGATACCGAAGGTTTTCCGGAGATAGTATAGTTTGTTTCGTTGCATTGACTGACACCAGCAGCTGCAAGATCAGACGGCGCTGGCACACCTTCGTACCCGTTGCATGACACGCATTCTCGTTTCCGGCGCCGCCGGCTTCATCGGCTTTCACCTTTGCCAGCGATTGCTCCAGCGTGGGGAGGAGGTGTTGGGCATTGACAACCTCAATGCGTACTACGACGTCACGCTGAAAGAACGGCGACTGGCGCAACTGCGTGGCCACGCACGGTTCGGTTTCGAACGCGTCGACCTGCAAGACACCGACGCCATGGCCCGGATCTTCGAAACTCCTGGGATTACGCGTGTCGTCAACCTTGCCGCACAGGCCGGCGTTCGATATTCCTTGTCGAATCCACGCGCGTACATCGACAGCAACGTCGTCGGATTTCTGAACATTCTGGAGGGGTGTCGCCGACATCGCATCGCGCATCTCGTGTACGCGTCGTCCTCGTCGGTGTATGGTGCGAACACCGCGTTACCCTTCTCGGTGCACGACAACGTGGATCATCCGATCAGCATGTACGCCGCGACCAAGAAGTCGAACGAGTTGATGGCGCACACCTATAGTCATCTATATGGATTGCCCACGACGGGGCTGCGGTTCTTCACGGTATACGGGCCCTGGGGTCGCCCCGACATGGCGCTTTTCATTTTTGCGCGCGCGATTCGGGAAGGGCGTCCCATCACCGTGTTCAACCACGGCAAGATGCGCCGCGACTTCACCTATGTAGATGACATCGTGGAAGGGATCGTTCGCGTTCTGGATCGTCCTCCGGTTCCCGATCCGATGTGGTCGGGAGACGCGCCCGATCCCGCGCGCGGTCGTGGGCCGTACCGGCTCTACAACATCGGCAATCATAGTCCGGTGGAATTGGGGCGGCTCATCGAGACGTTGGAACGCGAGCTGGGACAGCGCGCGACGATTCAGTACGAGGACATTCAGCCGGGGGACGTCCCCGCTACGTACGCGGATGTCGACGATCTGGTCCGCGACGTCGGCTTCCAGCCGGCGACCACCATCGAGACCGGGGTTCGGCGGTTTGTCCAATGGTTCGATTCGTACTATGCGCCGACGGCGACCGAGGTGGTGTCGGTATGAAAACGGCATTGATCACCGGCGTCACGGGACAAGACGGGGCATACCTCGCGCGACTGTTGCTCGCGAAGGGATACACCGTGCACGGCGTGAAACGTCGCTCGTCGATGTTCAACACCCAGCGCGTCGACACCATCTACGTCGACCCGCACGATCCGCACGGGCGGTTTCATCTCCATTATGGTGACCTCACGGACGCGACGAATCTCATTCGCATCGTGCAGGAGACGCAGCCCGACGAGATCTACAATCTTGCCGCGCAGAGCCACGTTCAGGTTTCCTTCGAGACGCCGGAGTATACTGCCAATGCGGATGCCGTCGGGACGTTGCGATTACTCGAAGCGATTCGGATCCTCGGCCTGTCGGGGCGTGTGCGCTTTTATCAGGCCTCCACGTCGGAGCTGTACGGAAAGGTGCGCGCCGTACCGCAGACGGAAACCACCGCGTTTTACCCACGTTCGCCGTATGGCGTCGCGAAGTTGTACGCCTACTGGATCACCGTGAATTATCGGGAGGCCTATGGGATTCACGCGTCGAATGGCATTCTCTTCAATCACGAATCGCCGATTCGTGGCGAGACGTTCGTGACGCGGAAGATCACCATGGCGGCGGCGCGCATCGGGCGAGGTGCGGAAGAGTGCTTGTACCTCGGAAACCTGAATGCCCAGCGGGACTGGGGATTCGCCGGTGATTACGTCGAAGGGATGTGGCGGATCGTGCAACATGACGTGGCGGACGACTACGTCTTGGCGACGGGTAAGACCTATACAGTGCGAGAGTTCGCGCGCGTCGCGTTTGCGCGGGCCGGGATCGCGATCGAGTTCACCGGAACCGGCGTCGCCGAAGTCGGACGAGACGTCGCGACGGGGCGGGTCGTGATCGCGGTCGATCCGCGGTATTTTCGGCCTACTGAAGTCGACTTGTTGGTCGGCGATGCTGGAAAGGCGGAAGCGACGCTTGGGTGGACGCCGACGGTGCAGTTTGCCGAGCTCGTCCACATGATGGTCGATGCCGACTTGGCCGCGGTCGATCGACGCGAGCCGTTTGTCGCCGAGCCGTCGTTCGAGGCGTTGGCCGTGGCGATGCAATGAGCGAGCGCCCCGAGCGAATTTTTGTCGCCGGGCATCGCGGCCTCGTCGGATCAGCCATTGTCCGGCGTCTCACGGAGTCGGGTCGACACGAATTGTTGTTGCGGGACCGGCGCGAGCTCGACTTGCGCGATGCGGCGCAGGTCGACGCGTTCTTCGCCACCGAACGACCAGACGTCGTCTTTCTCGCGGCAGCAAAAGTCGGGGGAATCGTCGCCAACGCGACATACGGCTGGGATTTCCTCTACGAAAATCTGCTCATCGAGACGGGCATCTTGGGAGCGGCGCTTCGCGCCGGGACCCGGCGCGTGGTCTTCCTCGGAAGCTCGTGCATCTATCCCAAGCTCGCGCCGCAACCGATTCGTGAAGAGCATTTATTGACGGGGCCACTCGAGCCGACCAACGAGCCATACGCGATCGCGAAGATCGCCGGGATCAAGCTCGTCGAGATGGCAAACCGGCAACATGGCCGGCAGTGGATCTCGCTGATGCCCACGAATCTCTATGGCCCCGGTGACAACTTCGATTTGGAAACGTCGCACGTCCTTCCCGCGATGCTCCGGAAATTCCATGATGCAGCCATGGCGCGTCGTGCGGGCGAGCCGGCGGAAGTGACGTTGTGGGGAAGTGGGACGGTGCGTCGTGAATTCCTCCACGTCGACGATTTGGCGCGCGCCGCCGTACATTGCATGGCGACGGACATGACGGGGCTTTACAACGTGGGCTACGGCGAAGACACGACCATTCGTGATCTCGCTGCGCTCGTCGCCGACGTCGTGGGGTACGACGGCCCCGTGCAGTGGGATACCTCGCGTCCCGATGGAACGCCGCGCAAATTGCTCGATAGCCGGAAGTTCATGGCCACCGGGTGGGCGCCACGCATTTCCCTCCGTGATGGGCTCGCGTCGACCTATCAATGGTATGTCGATCACACTCGGGCCGGGGCCGTCGTTTGATGCGTCGCCGAATTTGCGTGGTGACCGGCACTCGCGCGGAATATGGACTGCTGCGCTGGTTGATGGCGGAGATCCAGGGGGATCCACGGCTGGAGCTTCAGGTTGCGGTGACGGGGATGCACCTCGCGCCGGAATTCGGGTCAACGCACACGGCGATCACGGGAGATGGATTTGCGATCGACGCAACGGTCGACACTTTGCTCGCGAGCAATACGGCAGTTGGGACGGCGAAATCTATCGGTCTCGGAGTGATTGGATTCTCTGACGCGTTCGCCACACTTCGTCCCCACATCGTGGTCGTGCTCGGTGATCGGTACGAAATTCTCGCCGCGGTGCAGAGCGCCATGGTTTGCAACATCCCTGTCGCGCATCTCCACGGTGGTGAGGTGACCGAAGGGGCGATGGATGAAGGGATACGGCACGCCATTACCAAAATGGCGACATTCCATTTCGTCGCCGCCGAGCCATATCGAGATCGCGTCCTTCGGCTGGGCGAGCAACCGAATCGTGTGTGGGTCGTGGGTGCCCCCGGTTTGGACAACGTCGACCGCCTCCCGCTTCTCGACGCGGAGGCGCTCGGCGCGAGCGTCGGGTTAGCGCCAGGGAAGCGGAATTTCCTCGTCACGTATCATCCGGTTACCCTCGCGCAAGAAGCGCCCGACGCGGCGGTTCGCTCGTTGTGTGAGGCGATGGATCGATTCCCAGACGCGCACGTCATCTTTACCAAAGCCAACGCGGACACGGGTGGCCTGCGCATCAACAGCTTGTTGGAGACGTACGTGGCGGCGCATCCCAGACGGGCGGTTCTTTCCGCGTCGCTGGGACAGCAGCGATATCTCAGCGCGGTCAAACATGCCGACGTCGTGATCGGCAACTCCTCCAGTGGGCTCATCGAGGCGCCTGTGCTCCGTACGCCGACGGTGAACATCGGCGCGCGGCAGCGCGGACGGCTCCGCGCCGAGTCGGTAATCGATACGGATGAAAGCGTCGCGGGGATCGTGCAAGGTATTCAAGAGGCATTGTCCCCCGCGATGCGCGAGCGCGTGCGCACGGTGACGTCGCGCTACGGACGTCCCGGCGCATCGGCCGCAATCAAGGACATTCTCGCCCAAGTGTCATTGGACGGCGTGCAGATGAAGACATTTTATGACGGGGATTCGGCGTGAGCGCGCGCGAATTGGCACGAGTGCTCGCCGTCGTTCCCGCGCGGGGAGGTTCCAAAGGGATTCCTGGTAAGAACATCCGGCCGTTGGTGGGGAAGCCATTGATCGCACACTCCATCACGTGTGCGAAACGCGCCGCCTCGGTGAGCCGTGTGGTGGTGTCGACGGACAGCGACGAGATCGCGGCCGTAGCGGTCGCGTGTGGCGGCGACGTGCCTTTTCGCCGGCCGGCCGAGTTGGCGACGGATGCAGCTCCCATGTGGGGGGTGTTGCAGCACGCGTTGACGACGATGGAAACGCTGGATGGAACGTCGTATGACGCGCTCGTGTTATTGGATCCTACCAATCCGATGCGAACGCCCGCTGACATCGACACTATGGTCGAACGACTCGGTGCGGATCCGGTGTGCGACGGAGTCGTGAGCGTGGTCGAGCCCGACGCGAATCCGTTCTGGCACAGCGTGATCGAACGGGAGGGGTATATGACCGATCTCATCAACGGCGCGGGGACGTTTACGCGTAGACAAGATGTCCCGCGGGTATTCTCGATCAACGGCGCCGTCTATGTATGGCGGCGCGATTTCGTCCTCTCTGCGACCCAATGGCGCACCGGACGTCTCAAAGTGCACGTGATGGACGAGACCCCATTCGTTCCGCTCGATTCGGAACGACAGTTCGCGGGGCTCGAGGTCCTTCTCGCCAACCACGTGTTGACACTGCCGGGGAGTGAAGCCCAGTGAGCGCTTCGTCGGCGCTGCCGATGCGGATCGGCGATCGGATCATTGGGCCGCGACCATGCTACATCATCGCGGAGGCCGGCGTCAATCACAACGGTGACTTGTCAATGGCCCATCAGCTCGTCGACGCTGCCGCGGCGGTCGGTGCCGATGCCGTCAAGTTCCAAACGTGGATCACCGATCTCATTTGCGCTCCCAACGCGGCGTCTGCAGCGTACCAGGTGGAAGGGGGGGACGTCGATCAATATGCGATGCTCCGGCAGCTCGAGCTTCCGTTCGAGTGGCATGCCGAGTTGCAGGCGCACGCGAGGGACGTCGGGGTGGACTTTTTGAGCACTCCTGATGACCTCACCAGCGCCGAATTTCTGGTCCGCCTCGGCGTTCCCGCGTTGAAGGTAGGATCTGCCGAGCTGCGCAATCTTCCACATCTACGTGCGCTGGCGGCGTTCGGATTGCCGATGATTATTTCGACCGGGATGGCGGCGATGGAGCAGGTAACGTTGGCGCTCCAGGTCGTGCGCGATGCGGGTGCGCCGGCGGTGAGCGTTCTGCATTGTGTGAGCGCGTACCCCGCCCCGGACGACGAGATGAACTTGTTGTCGATCTCCACGATGCGGGAGCACCTGGAGATCCCCGTTGGACTCTCGGATCACACGGCCGGGTCTCTCGCGGCGATGCTCGGGGTCGGTCTGGGGATGAGCATCCTGGAAAAGCATTTGACGCTCGATCATGCACTCCCAGGCCCAGATCATCGGGCGTCGGCCGACGTGGCGGAGTTTGCGTCGCTGGTCGACGACGTTCGGCGCGCGGAGGTCATGTTGGGAGACGGTGAGAAACGCATGACGGCCAGTGAGCGTGATACGTATCAAGCCGTCCGACGGATACTCGTGTATCTGGCCGACATCCCAGCAGAAGCGGTCCTTCTTCCGTCAATGATTCGCGCCGTTCGAAGCGCGGTCGACGGGCTCGGGGCCGATGCGACCGATCGCTTTGTGGGGCGAACATTACGGCGGCCGGTTCGCGCGTTTACCCCCGTGCAGGATGCTGATGTCGTCTAGCGCGGTTCGGGTCTACAGCACGCAGGACGCAGAATGGGATGGAGTCGTACGCCGGTGTATCGGCGATGATCCCGAGCCGTACTTTCTCGCCGCGTACCATCGTCTTCACGAGCTGCACGGCGACGGCGTGGCCGAAGCGGCTGTCGTCTCTCGCGACGATCAACTCCTGTTCATTCCAGGGCTTCGCGTGGCCATTGCCGCCGATGCAACGCACACCGATCTCCAAAGCTGTAATGGCTATGCGGGGCCGTTGGCGACGCCCAACGCGGACCCATCGTTTATGTCGTGGGCTTGGCAGGCATGGGCGGAGGAAGAGCGCCGACGGGGGGGCGTGGCGGCATTTTTTCGGGTGCATCCATTGGTGGACAATCGGTCGTGGCTCCCCAACGAGAGTGAAACTCGGCTCGATCGGGAGGTCGCGTATGTCGATCTTCGACAGGGGTGTGCACACGCGTGGCAGGCGTCTTCGGCCCGGCATCGAAACATGGTGAACGCGGCACGAAACCGGGGTATTCACGTCGAGCACACCAATGCGGCCGAGGATTGGGCCGAGTTCGCCGCGCTCTACATCGCCGCGATGGAACGTCTTCAGGCGCCCGTACGCCTCCGCTATAGCGATGACTATTTTCGTGCGCTCGCGAGACTTCCTGGGACCGAGCTGATCCTGATTCGTGACGCGCATGGAGCGATCGTGAGCGCGGCGGTCTTTCTCTCTGGTGCGCGTTGGTGCCACTACCACCTCGCCGCACGCCGCGCAGATGCGCCAAATTACTCTGGGAACGCCATTCTGCAACATGCCATCGACCGTGCTGCCGAACGTGGGGCGGAGGGCCTACTTTTAGGGGGAGGAGTGACGACGGCGGCCGATGACCCTCTCTTGAAGTTCAAGCAGGGGATCGGAACGAACATGCTCTCTTTTTTCGTCGCGCGCGTGATCGCGGACCCCGAGACGTTCTCGGCGCTCACTCAGGCGCGCTCGCGATTTGGGCCAACGTCGTGGTTGCTCCCATACCGCCAACCTGTTGCGCTCGAGGCGTCATGATCCAACCATCCACAGCGGCAGCAGCACCCTCCTCGGGTGCGTCGTGGGATCCCGCGTGGGAAACCGTGTATCGCACGCAGGCGTGGGGGCAATATCCGTCGGAGCACGTGATTCGGTTCGTCGCACGCCGGTGGTATCGCGTCGCGGACCGGTCACGGGTGCGTTTGTTGGATCTCGGGTCCGGCCCCGGAGCAACGACCTGGTACGTCGCGCGCGAGGGATTTTCCGCCGCCGCCATTGATGGATCCACGACCGCGATCCAGCAATTGGAGACGCGGTTGTCCAAAGACGGGTTGATCGTGGATGCCGCGGTCGGCGATCTCGCGGCGCTTCCATGGCCGGATGCGTCGTTCGATGGCGTCATCGACAATGCCAGCATGTACGCGAACCGGTACGCCGACTGCGAGCGCATCATCCGGGAAGTACGCCGGGTGTTGAAACCCGGCGGCGCGTTCTTCTCCGCGTCCTTTACCGATCGGACGTGGGGATACGGGACGGGAACGGTCGTCGAACCCGGTGGGTACACCGACATTCCGGAGGGGCCGCTCGCGGGGAAGGGGATGTCGCTCTTTTTTTCGCGCGCCCGGTTGACGGAGCTCCTGCGCTCATTCGCGTCGACTCACATGGAGCGCGCGGCATGGACGCTCGGAGAAGAGCAACATACGGTCGAAATGTGGATCGTCTCGTGCGAACGTTGATCGTGCCGAACAGACTACGATTGGCGCGGTGCCGCGGCGGGAGGCCATGATGCGGTGGGGCGGGGTCGAAACGGCGGCGCTCGCGCAGCTCACACTTCCGCGGAACGCGACGTTACTCGAGGCCCTCCGCGCCTTGGACGAGAATGCGGAATCAATCGTCTGCGTTTGCGACGAGGCCGGTGTCGTCGTCGGAACGTTGACGGATGGTGACGTTCGTCGTGCCCTTCTTCGAGGGGCGTCGCTCGCCTCCGCGACGGTGTCTGAGGCGATGCAACGTGAGTTCATCGCGGTCCCGCCGACAGCGGGACGGGCGGAAGTACTGGATCTCATGCGGGCTCGCAACATCGGACAAGTGCCGGTGGTCGACGCAACGGGGAAACTGTGTGGGCTTCACACCGTGGGCCGATTGTTGTCCCACGCCGTTTGTCCGAATGCCGCCGTCATTCTCGCGGGTGGACGTGGGACACGGCTGGCACCGTTGACGCACACGATTCCCAAACCCATGGTCACCGTGGCCGGGCGTCCCATCTTAGAGCGCTTGATCCTTCATTTGATGAGCTGCGGGGTTCGGCAGTTTTATCTGTCGGTCAACTATCTCGCCCATGTCATCGAAGACTACTTCGGGGACGGGCATCGCCTCGGATGTCATATCACATATCTGCGTGAAGAACGGCCGCTCGGCACCGGCGGGCCGCTATCGTTGCTGTCGCCTGTTCCTGCCGACCCGGTGATCGTGCTGAACGGCGATCTGGTCACGCAGTGTGACGTTACGCAGATGCTCGATTTTCATTTACGAGGCAATTACGTTGCGACGGTTGGGCTTCGCTCGTACGCCGTCGAAATTCCTTTCGGCGCGGCGCAGGTCGACGGTGATCGGCTCGTGACGATGCACGAGAAACCTATCGAGCGAAAGTTGGTCAACACGGGGATGTACATTTTTTCCCCCGAAGCGATTCGTCGCGTCCCAAGCGACCGCGAATATCCCATCACGTCGTTGCTCGATCAGTGCCTGGACGAGCGCCTCCCTGTTGGAGCCTACATGGTCAATGATGAATGGCTGGATGTCGGACGTCCCGAAGAGCTCAATCGCGCGAGGGGAACATGACCGACTTGCGTGGACGGACAGTCCTTGTCACTGGGGCTGACGGATTCATTGGAAGTCATTTGACTGAGACGTTGATCCGGGAGGGGGCGGACGTTCGCGCGTTCTGTCTCTACAACTCGAACGGATCGTTGGGATGGCTGGACCGGAGCGAGCGCGCCATTCGAGACGCGTTGGATGTACGGTTGGGTGACGTGCGCGATGCTCGCTTTGTCGAGGAGTCATGCAAGGGGGTGGACACTGTGTTCCATCTCGCCGCCCTCATCGCTATTCCATACAGTTACCTGGCGCCGCAGTCCTTTGTCGAAACGAACGTGCAGGGAACGCTGCACGTGCTCGAAGGGGCCCGGCGAGCCAACTGTCGTCGCGTCATTCAAACGTCGACGAGCGAAGTGTATGGAACTCCGGATTCGTTGCCCATCAAAGAGACGCATCCACTGAAGGGCCAGTCGCCCTACAGCGCGACGAAGATCGGGGCCGACAAGTTGTGCGAGGCGTATCATAGCGCGTTCGAAGTTCCGGTCACCATTCTCCGGCCGTTCAACACGTACGGTCCGCGGCAATCCGCGCGCGCCGTCATTCCGACCATTTTGGCGCAGCTGTTATGCGGCCAACGCATCATCCGGCTCGGAAGCGTGACTCCGAAGCGCGACCTCACCTTCGTCACGGATACCGTCGCGGGTTTTCTCGCGGCGGCGTCGACGGATGGGTTGGAAGGGGAGACGATTCAGCTCGGAACCGGTCGCACGGAATCGATAGCAGATGTCTTCGCGGCCGCCTGCAAAGTGTGCGGCGTCAACGCAGAGGTCGAGGTCGACACGCAACGCGTTCGTCCGGAGCGGAGCGAAGTGATGGTACTTCAATCCGATCCATCGTTGGCACGAGCCCGGCTCGGGTGGGAGGCTCGCGTCACCCTCGAGGACGGGCTTGCGAGCACCGCCGCGTGGGTCAAGGACAACTTGTCGCTCTTTTCCATAGACCGCTATGCCGTCTGAACAGGCAGTTAGCACTTCGATGGGGGCGCGGGAGCCCGGAGCGCTTGCCGCCCCTGGCGAGATCGCGCTCTGTGTCCCGCATCTCGCGGGGAACGAGTGGGCATACGTGAAGGACTGTCTCGATACCAATTACGTCTCGTCCGTCGGATCGTATGTGACGCGATTCGAGCGTGCGATCGCCGATCGTGTCGGTGTACCGCACGCAGTCGCGACGGTGACAGGAACGGCCGCGCTCCACATCGCATTGCTGGTCGCCGGTGTCGAACCGGAAGACGAGGTACTCGTCTCCACACTGACGTTCATCGCGCCGGTCAACGCCATCCGATACGTCGGAGCGATTCCGGTGTTCATCGATGCAGAGCGGACGTTTTGGCAAATGGATCCCGACGCCGTTCGTGAGTACACCACGACGCAATGTACGTGGAGCGGTGGCGTCTTGCGCAACCGTGTCTCTGGCCGACGAGTCCGCGCCATTTTGCCGGTGCACATTCTCGGGCATCCCGTCGACTTGGAGCCGTTGGCCCAGCTGGCGCGCGAGTATGCCTTGACGCTCATCGAAGACGCGACGGAGAGCCTCGGGGCTGCCTATCGTGATCGGCCCGTGGGATCGATCGGCCATCTCGCCTGCTTCAGCTTCAACGGCAACAAGCTGATCACGACCGGCGGCGGCGGAATGTTGGTGACCGCCAACGCATCGTGGGCTCGGCGCGCGAAGTATTTGACGACGCAGGCGAAGGACGACGCCATCGAATTCGTCCATGGGGAGGTCGGCTACAATTACCGGCTGACCAACGTCGCCGCGGCACTCGGCTGCGCGCAGCTCGAGAATTTGGATCAGTACATCGATGCCAAACGGCGAATCGCTCAGACGTACACGACGGCCTTCACGAACGTCTCTGGCCTGACTCCGATGACGGAAGCGCCGTGGGGAACGAGTGTCTGGTGGATGTTCACGGTGCTCGTCGATCCCGACGCCTTCGGGTGTGACAGTCGCGCGTTGTTGCACGAGCTGGCGAACGAGGGGATTCAAGCGCGCCCGCTGTGGCAGCCCATCCATCAATCGCCGTCGTCCCCGTCTGAGGAGCGGCGAGCGTGCCCTGTTGCTGACGCGTTGAACGCCATGGCGCTGAGTCTCCCGTGCTCGGTAGGGTTGACGGAAAGAGATCAAGCGCGCGTCATCGACGCGGTCCTGCGGGCGGGGCGTCGTCCACTTGAGGCGTGACGTTTGGGGTTGATGCGTGACATCAAAGGGCTCGCCGGAAGCTCGGCGATCTACGGGATTGGGAGCATTCTCGGCCGAGCCCTCAGCTTTTTGTTGCTTCCCGTCTACACGCATTATTTGACGCCGTCGGATTATGGAACGATCGCGATCGCTGGGACGGTCACGATGGTTCTGGGGATCCTCATCCCGCTAGGGTTGCACGGGGCGATTCCGAAGTTCTATTTCGAAGCATCGAGCGCCGAGGAGCGGCGGCGGGTGAATGGAACGTTGTGGGTCGCCATTCTATTGGTCGCGTCGATCGTGCTCATCGTCACCGAAGTGCTGGGCCCGTCGATATTCCCGACGCTTCTTCCCCAGTTTCCGTTTCGTCCCTTCGGTCGATTGGCGTTGTGGACGGCGTTTTTCAACGCGTTCAGCTACGTCCCGTTGGCGGTATTGCAAATCAGCCAGCGGCCGCGTGCGTATGTCGCCGTCACCTTTTGCGCATCGGTGCTTTCAGCGTTGGCAACCATGTTGGCGGTGGTCATGTTTCACGGAGGCGCGCTGGGGTTTCTCCGCGCGAGCTGCGGAGCCGCGGCGGTGATGGCGGGCGTATATCTGGTGTTGACCTTGCAAGCGGTGCGACCGAGCATGACGATGGGGTGGTTGCGACGTGCCGTGGTGTTCGCGCTGCCACTCGTCCCGCATGGGCTCGCGACGTGGGTCCTCGACGTCTCGGACAAGCTTCTTCTGCAACGATACGTCACTCCCCACGAGGTTGGACTCTACGCTCTGGGCGTCCAGTTCGGGGCCATCATGAGCGTCCTCACCACGGCGATCAACAGCGCTTGGGTTCCGTTCGTCTACAAACGCGTTGGTGAGGATCCAGACGCGGCCCGTGCCGGATTCTCCCGTCTATCGACTGTGTATGTGGTCGTGCTGGTCATGCTGGCGCTTGCGTTGGCGCTGCTGGGCCAGGACGCGATCGTCCTATTTGCCGCACCAGCGTTTCGTGAGGCGACGTCTATCGTCCCGTGGATCGTGGGTGGATACTTTTTTCTCGGATTGTACCTCGTTCCCGCGAATTTCTTGTTTGTCGGAAACAGAACGACGATCATCCCCCTGGCCACCTTGACCGCTGGGGGGCTCAATGTATTGTTGAACATGTGGCTGATGCCGAGGTATGGCATCACTGCCGCGGCGTGGACCACCTTGGGATGCTACGCAATCATGTTTCTGATCGTCTGGGGCGGGGCACAGCGCGTGTACCGAGTTCCGTACGAGTACGGAAAGATTGCACGCTTGATTGGCGTCGGCGTCGCCGGGTACGGCGCGTTACGACTGTCGGCGGATCCGGGGCGGGTGGGTGCCGCGGTGCACATTGCCGGATTGGTTTGTATCCCTCTCCTGATCTGGTGGCTGGGCGGGTGGTCGGTCGATGAGCGGGGGCTCGTGGCGCAACAGCTCCGGCAACGCTGGGTCTCGCGCGCGTGAGTCTCGCGAGTGGGAACATGCCGAAATCGACGTCCCCGATCGCGGTCGAAGAGTCGCTCCGCGACTTCGAACGAACCTATTGTCCGTTTGCGCATCAGATCGATGGGTGGTCTGTATGGCCGGTTCTTCGAACCACCGTTGCCGTCCGGCTGCAACAACTCGCGTTGGTACGGAAGGGGTGCGCGCTGTCACGGCCGCAGCGGATCGGGTTCCTGTTGAGTGATCTGTGGAACTTTCTCAGGTTGCGTCCCTCGTCGTGCGTCGCGATCACCGCCACATCCTATCTCACGGACCGCCAGGAGGACGTATTCCGGGACATTCGTTTCGACGACGCGCTAGAACGGATTCCGTCCGCGATGAAGGTGGAGGTCATCAACAACGCCGGGTTTCTCCCTCGGCGCCGGATGGCCGCGCGACCGAGTACCATGACCACCACGGCGCTCGACGTCGCGACGAGTCTTTGCGCCCGTCTGCGACGTCCTCGGTGCGTGAAGGCGGTGGCCGCGCTCCTGACGCGCGATCTCCAGGCAGCGTTTGGTCCGGAGTGTTGTACCGGAGATGGGGTCGAGTATCAGCTGACGTATTTTTATTGGCAAAAGCGATGGGCCAAGATCCTGCTACGGCGCGCGAAGCCAGCACTGCTGATCGTGGCCGACCCAGGGGAAATCGCCTATGTTGCCGCAGCCAAGGAGTTGGGCGTGAGCGTCATCGAGCTGCAACACGGATTTCTCGACGGCATCACGCACCCTGGTTATGCCTGGTCCGCCGCGGTCGTGCCGTACCAGACGACCATGGCGATCCCCGATCAAATACTGCTGTTTGGGGATGTGTGGAAGGAAGGGCTCGACGTCAACGGATTCTGGGGACCGCGGCTCAAAGTCGTCGGAAATCCCCGGATCGATCGTTTCCGTGCACGTCGAGCGCAGGTCCGTGGCTTGCAAGGGGGGCGGGAGGACCGCCCAACAGTGATGCTCGTAACGACCCAAGGAGTCGACACCCCTAATGTGATCAAGTACATCCAGGCGGTGTTACGAGACGTCACAAAGAAAAATTTATGTGTCGTGGTAAAGCTTCACCCCGTATATGAGTCATCCAAGGACGAATATCTTACCGCGTTGGGGAATGACCGACGCGTTCAGATCATCAGTGGCCAGGAGGACCCTCCAACGTTCGAACTGTTATGCGTGGCCGACGTCCATGTGAGTATCTCTTCGACATGCCATTATGAGGCGATCGCTCTCGGCGTTCCGACGGTGATTTTGCCGTTGAGCGGGTACGAGGCGATGCACTACCTCTATGAGCAGGGCCACGCCATTCTTGCGGGGGATGAAGAGGATTTCGTCGCCGCGGTGGCTCGATGCGGCGAACTCGGGGTCTCTCCCGCCATCAGTGAACGTTTCTTCCGACCGCGCGCCCTGGACCACCTGTACGCGGAAATCAGCCAAGCGATCGCAGAATCACGTGTGGCTAACATTTCCGTTGTCGTCGATACAAATTAGTGGAATGCTGGAAAGCTTGAAATCACCGTGTATTTTCGCCCCGTACGTCACGGTCGCTATGATGATGGGATATCGGCGTCACTGCGTATGATCGCCATCGTCGATTACGGGATGGGGAACGTTGGATCTGTCGCCAACATGTTGAAACGTCTTGGGTTGGCGGCGGTCGTGACGGCGTCGGCCACGGAGATCGCGCGGGCCGAACGGCTGATTTTGCCGGGTGTTGGAGCGTTCGACGCGGGAATGGAGGGACTCGAGCAACGCGGGCTCGTTTCCGTGTTGGAAGACCGCGTGTTGGGTGACCAAATCCCCGTACTCGGGTTTTGTCTTGGCATGCAGCTCATGACTCGCGGGAGTGACGAGGGGACGCGGCTCGGCCTGGGGTGGGTGAACGCGTCGACCATTCGATTCGACATGTCGTCGTGTGAGCCACGACGCAAAGTCCCGCATATGGGGTGGAACACCGTCCTCCCCGCACGAGACGCGCCGCTCTTCGCGGGACTGGCCCAATCTCGATTCTACTTCGTGCATTCCTATCACGTTCGCTGTGACGCGGCCGCTGACGTTGCGGCGCGTACGGAATATGGGTACTGGTTCGACTCCGCCTTCGCGGTACGGAACGTCTACGGTGTGCAGTTCCATCCTGAAAAGAGTCATCGGTTTGGGATGCAGTTGCTCAAGAACTTCGCGACGCGGGTCCCTTCGCCGGCATGATCTACCCGCGCGTGATTCCGGTGTTGCTGTTGACGTCAGCGGGGCTCGTGAAGACGATACGATTCAAACGCCGCATATACCTCGGGGATCCGATCAATGCGGTCCGGATCTTCAATGAGAAAGAAGTCGACGAGCTGATTCTCCTCGACATCGACGCGGCGTCGCGCCAATCTGGTCCAGATTTCGACCGCATCGCCGACATCGTGAGCGAATGCTTCATGCCCGTTTGCTATGGAGGCGGGATCCGCTCAATCGAGGACATGCGCCGTCTCTTCGCGATCGGTGTCGAGAAAGTCTCGCTCAACCGCGCGGCAGTCGAAACGCCCGAGCTCGTGCGCGAGGCGGCGGCTCGTTTTGGCGCATCGAGCATTGTCGTGTCCATCGACGTGAAACGCCGGTGGACGGGACAACGTCGCGTCGCCGCGGGCGGAGCCGATCTATCCGCCTGGGATCCGGTGAAGTTTGCGCTGCACGCGGAGGCGTTGGGCGCTGGCGAGCTGCTCCTCACGGCGATGGATCGCGATGGTATCATGCAGGGGTACGATTTGGAGTTGATTCGAGCGGTATCCCATGCCGTTTCCATTCCGGTCATTGCCTGCGGAGGCGCCGGATCGGTCGACGATCTTGGCCACGCCGTTCGGGCTGGGGGCGCCTCGGCCGCTGCCGCCGGGAGTCTGTTCGTCTTTCGCGGTCCCCACCGTGCTGTCCTCATCAATTACCCTGACCCTGATGTGCTGGTTCGCGTGTTCGCCGCGTAGCTGTACGCACTGTTTCTTGAGTTTTTATGTCTGACATGTATCGCGTTTGCAGTCGGTGTGTTATGGATACTTCGGATCCTGACATCTTTTTCGACGAGCAGGGTGTTTGCAATCATTGCCATCTTTATGGCGAGCTCGAGGCGAAGTATTGCCATCAGGGCGCGGTAGGGAAACGACTCCTGGCCGAAACCGTCGACCGCATTCGTGCCGATGGACGGGGGCGTTCCTATGATTGCTTGATTGGCGTGAGTGGCGGGGTGGATAGCACCTACGTCGCGTACCTCGTGAAACAGGCGGGGCTACGCCCACTCGCCGTTCATGTCGACAACGGGTGGAATTCGGAGCTCGCGGTCAAGAACATCGAAAATGTCTTGACCCACCTCGGGATTGATCTGTATACGCAGGTGTTGGATTGGGATACTTTCAGAGACCTCCAATTAGCGTTCCTCCGCGCGTCCGTGCCCGACGCCGAGATTCCGACCGACCATGCCATCGGGGGCGTGCTGTATCGGATGGCGGCCAAACACGGGCTCAGGCACATCATCAGCGGCAGCAACATCGTGACCGAAGGGATGTTGCCGGCACGATGGGTCTATGGCGTGGCCGACTGGTCGTATATCCGTGCGATTCACGCCCAGTTTGGAACACGCCCGCTCCGGAATTTCCCCCACTATAGTTTGACCGACTTGGCGTGGTATACCGGCGTGCGGCGGATCCGGTCGTTCCGTATCTTGGACTATGTGCCGTACGTCAAGGCCGACGCCATGCACACCCTGCAAACCGAGCTCGGGTGGAAAAATTACGGGGGCAAGCACCACGAATCGATTTACACCCGCTTCTTTCAGGGGTACATTCTCCCAAGAAAGTTCAACATCGACAAGCGGCGCTCGCACTTGTCGACGTTGATCTGCGCGGGGCAGCTGTCCCGGGAAGAGGCGTCGGCCGAGTTGACGACGTCCCCCTATCCCGAGGCGTTGCAAGCCGAAGATCGGGAGTACGTGTTGAAAAAATTCTCGCTTTCGTCGCAGGAGTTCGACGCGATCATGACCGCTCCCGTCAAGTCATACAGAGACTATCCGAACCACCAGGTACGCCGGGACCAAGTCAAGCATCTTCTCGACAAGGTGAGGCTGCTGGGCCTGGTGCGCCGCTTCGTCCAGAGCTGGTAACGCCCGCCGATCATGCGGGTGCTCATAGTGTCGTTCTATTTCCCTCCGTATTCAGCCGTCGGAGCCGTTCGGACGGGGAAGACCGCAAAATTTCTCACGGAATTCGGACATGACGTTCGCGTTCTGACCGCCGCGGAACAGGACACGCCACATCGCACTTTGCCGGTCGAGCTACACGCCGACGCCGTGGACTACACGCACTGGATGAGCGTTCGGGCACCTATCGATTTCGTGGTCGGCAAGGGGCGGGTGACGGGGTGGGGAGGGAGCGAGGACGCGGCGGGCGCACGCCCATCGCTTTCCCATCGGCTCCTGCGCGGCGTCAAGGCGCTCGCGTACTTCCCCGACGTCAACGTTGGATGGCTCCCTTTCGCCGTCACGGCGGGGCTGCGCCGTATACGTGACTGGCGTCCGGACGTCATTTACGCGAGCGCCAGCCCGTATACCGCACTCTGCGTGGCGATGCTCCTGTCGCGAGCGAGTGGGATTCCGTGGGTGGCGGAGCTCCGCGATCTGTGGACGGACAACCACGCGTATTCGCATCCGACCTGGCGGCGCCGCGTCGATCGGTACCTCGAAGGCGTCGTGTTACGCTCCGCGAGCGCCGTCATCACCGTCTCGCCCCCATTGGCGGAGACGCTCACTGCGCGTCACACGCGACCGGTGCACGTCGTCACCAATGGGTTCGATCCGGCGGATTACGGTGCGCCAGATTTGACAACGACACACGATGCCGAAACGCTTCGAATCGTGCATACCGGACATGTCTACGGCGAACGACAAAGCGCCGCTCCGTTGTTCGACGCCATGCAACGCCTGGGTGCCGACGGGAAGCGCGTGCGGGTCGTATTGTATGGCAGCCCCGCACCATCGCTGGAGCGCGAAGCCCAACGATTCGGAATGGCGGACCAGATTGAATGCGACGGTCCAGTTCCGTACTCTGCTTCGTTGCGAGCACAGGCGTCCGCCGACATTCTCTTGAGCTTGCTGTGGAACGATCCGAGACAACCGGGGATCTACACGACCAAGCTGTTCGAGTATTTGGGCGCGCGCCGGCCCATTTTGGCCGTGGGGCATACGGCGGGGAATGGCGCCGCGACATTGATTCGAGAGCAACAGGCCGGGATCGCCACCAACGACCCGGAGCAGATCGCGACGTTCCTGCAAACGCAACTGCGTTCGAAACGAGAGCACGGCATCATTCCGGAACTGCCATCCTCCGTCGGCCTGGGGTATTCCCGTGAAGAGCAGACGCGCGTCCTGGAGCGGGTGTTGTTGCACGTGGTGCGTCAATAACCATGTGCGGGATCGTCGGGATGGTATCGACGCGGCCGATTACACGCGCGACGGTGCAGGCCATTACGCGTGGCGGCGAGGCCATGACGCATCGCGGGCCGGACGACCAGGGCGTGTGGGTTTCACCGAACCAACATTGCGTGTTGGCGCATCGCCGCTTGGCGGTCATCGATTGCTCGGCGGGAAGTCATCAACCCATGACCGACGGCCATGGGAATACCCTCGTCTTCAACGGCGAAGTCTACAATTTTCATGTCGTGCGGCGTGAGCTAGAAGGGTTGGGCCACACCTTCACGACGACCGGTGATTCGGAAATCGTTCTCGCTGCGTATCGTCAGTGGGGAACGGATTGCGTCGAACATCTGGTCGGAATGTTCGCGATCGCCATCGTCGATCTCTCTCTCCAGCGCCTGTTCATCGCGCGTGACCGCGTCGGTGAAAAACCGGTGTTCCTCTACTGCTCCCAGGATGGACTCCGGTTCGCGTCTGAAACCAAAGCGCTTCTCGAAGACCGCACCATCGACCGGCGTATGGACCTCGCGGCGCTCGACGAGTACCTGGCGTACGGATACGTCCCGAGAGATCGGTGTCTGCTTGCCGGATTTCGTAAGCTGCTCCCGGCGCATGCCCTCACGTTCGACCTCCAAACTGGAGATCTGCGTGAGTGGCGGTATTGGACCCTCCCCACGGCGCCAACGGCATTCCAGCCGCTACCCGAGTTGGTCGATCGGTGCGAGACGTTGCTCGGAGAGGCAGTCAGCAGCCAACTCGTCGCCGATGTCCCCATCGGTGTGCTGCTGAGCGGTGGCGTCGATTCGAGCATCATCGCAGCAATCGCGGCCCGCCACTCCTCGGCTCCGGTCCATACATACACGGTAATATTTCCGGGCCATGCGAAGTACGACGAGTCGGCCTACGCGCGAGAGGTGTCGAGCTATATCGGCTCGCGACATACGGAGCTCGTCGCGGATGACGTGCGGCCGACCATCCTGGATACGCTGGTCCGTCAATACGACGAGCCCATCGCGGATTCATCCATGATCCCGACGTACCTCGTGTCACGTGCCATTCGCTCCCACGCGACGGTTGCGATCGGCGGCGACGGGGGCGATGAGCTATTCGGCGGATATCCGCACTACAATTGGCTGCTGCGGCAACAACAGATCCGGCGGTGGGTTCCAGCGACGGTGCGCGCGATGGTCGCGTATGGCGCCGCCCGCCTCCCTCTCGGGATGCGAGGACGAAACCATCTCGTGGGATTTCGTGGTCCGCTCTCCAGCGGAATCGCGCACGTCAACGTGTACTTCGACGCGTACGCACGCCGACACATGCTGGGCTCGGAACAGAGGCGTGCTGGAATGTCGAAGGCGGAAACGCGCCGCGCCGCCGCTGCGGAGGCGACGTCGGTCTCCGCATCGGTCACACAAATGGCCACGCGCACCGACTTTCACCACTATCTCCCCGACGACATTCTCGTGAAAGTCGATCGGGCGAGCATGTTGGCGTCGTTGGAGGTGCGCGCCCCGTTTCTCGATCATCGGGTCGTCGAGTTCGCATTCGGCGATGTTCCCGATCACGCGAAAGTCACCCGAGATGGCCGGAAGATCCTTCTTCGCCAGTTGTCCGAGCGTCTTCTTCCACCCACGTTCGACGCGCGCCGCAAACAGGGATTCTCCGTCCCGTTGGACGCCTGGATCCGCGGCGCGTGGCGCCCCATGTTCGAGGAGATTCTCCGCGGTATCCCCGCCGAGCTCGTCGCCCCTGCGGTAATCGATGCGCTGTTGAAGGGTCAGGATGGCGGCCGGTCGAACGCACAACGCATATTTGCTCTCGCCGCGCTGGAACGATGGCGGTGCTTATATCAAGTCGCCTTGCCGTGACGCCTGCACAAGCGGCGTTGGATCACCCGCCGCGCCCGACGTGAAACATCGATCCAATCGTCGTGAAGATGATCCGTACGTCGTGGCCAAAGCTTCGGTTCCGAACATAATCGACGTACGACCGAAGTTTTTCAGGAAGTAGGATTTCTCGATAATACTGTTCAGGATCCGCTGCCTCACCGAGGAGAGTGCTCTCATCTCGATACGTGAGTGAAGTCGGATCGGTAATGCCGGGGCGAACCGATAACACGATCGCTTTGATCTCTGGCGGGTAGAGCGCGACGTATCGTGGAACTTCAGGGCGCGGGCCGACCAAGCTCATATCGCCCCGCAACACGTTCACGAGCTGTGGGAGCTCGTCCAACTTGTGTGCGCGGAGTAACGCGCCGACCGGCGTGATTCGAGGGTCCGCACCCACGGTGATTTCACGGCCAGCGCTCTCCACGCGCATCGTTCGAAATTTCAGAATGCTGAATGGCCTGCCATCCCGGCCGACACGCGTCTGCCTGAACAATACCGGTCCTGGCGACCCGTGTTTCACCGCGATGGCGATGACCGCGAGCACTGGACTCAGGAGGAAGAGTCCAACGGCCGCGCCGCACACATCCAGAAGTCGCTTCACGTCAGGGCGTGTCGAGGATCCGACGCACGGTTTCGACGACGCGGGTTGCGTCCGCATCGGTCATTTTACTATACAGGGGCAGGCTGATGGCGGCCTGATACGCACGGGTGGCGGCCGGGAATGCATCGGCCGCATAGTTGTACGTGTCGCGCCAATAGGGATGGAGGTGCAGCGGGATGAAATGCACGCTACACCCGATCCCCGCGTCGGCCATGCGCTGAATGAAGCCATCGCGTGTGATCCTTGCTGTTTCCTGCAAGCGGATCACGTAGAGATGCCAAGCATGTAATCCGCCTTGCGCTGCGTCCGGTGGGACAATGATCGGCACCGATTGCAACGCCGCGGTATATCGTGCCGCCAGCTCCGCTCTCCGGTCACGCATCGCTCGGGCCTTTCGCAGTTGCGGAATGCCGATTGACGACGCGACGTCCGTCAAGTTGTACTTGAATCCCGGCGCAACGACGTCGTACTGCCAAGCGGGGGTGCGCGACCGATACCGATCGAAACTATCTCGACTGATCCCGTGTAGGCGCATCACTTTACACCGCTCGATGAGGGCGGCATCGCGCGCCGCGATCATCCCCCCTTCTCCCGTCGTGATGGTCTTCGTCGCGTAGAAGCTGAACACGGTCGCGTCGGTATCCAGCGTCCCGATGAGGCGTTGATTGTAGTACGTGGGAAGCGCGTGGGCGGCGTCTTCCAGGATCTTGAGGTTGTGACGGCGGGCGATGGCGCACAGCGCATCCATGTCGCACGACAATCCTGCAAAATGGACCGGGATGATGACTTTGGTTCGGGGCGTTATCTTCGCTTCGACCGCGGCGGGGGACATGTTCATCGTCCGAGGATCGATATCGACGAAGACGGGATCCGCGCCCAGATAGCGGACGACTTCCGCGGTGGCGGTGAACGTGTACGTACTGGTGATGACCTCGTCGCCCGCTCCGACCCCCATCGCCTCGAGTGCGAGATGTAACCCCGCCGTCGCCGAATTGATCGCGATCGTGTGTACGCCGCCACCGAGAAACTCGCCGAATTCCGTCTCGAACTGGCGGGTCTTGGGTCCCGTCGTCAACCACCCTGATCGCATCGCCTGAATGACTTCCGCAATTTCGTCCTCGCCAATGTCGGGAAGGGCGAACGGAAGGAATGCCTGTTTTTGCTCAACGCTTGGTAATGCGCTACTTAATGTCATTGTAGATAGGTCCAATATTCATTCATCGCCCGTCCTTCACGGGTGACGAACGTGCGTTCGCAGACGAATCCGTTTCGCAGATAGAATGCGTTCACGGAGTCATTGTGGTCGCGGTCGGTGGTCAAATAAATCGCGGTCACTCCTCGGTCGCGTGCGTCAGCGACGAATCGGTGGATCAACCGATGTCCAACCCCACCCGATTGAAGCTTCGGATCGACGGCAATCGAAAACAACCCGCCGACGTGCCTCCCTTCCGGGTTCGCACCAGGATGCGACATGGCGCGTAAGACGCGTGTAATGCGACTTGGGGCATGCACGACCGCGGGCAGTGCGGCCACGCCAAATCGCAACCACCGTTGCCGAAGGAGTCGACGGTAGTATCCGCGCGGGTTCGTGGCACCGACAACGAATCCGACGACGTCGTCGCCTCGCCGCGCGACCAGGGCGATCGCGGCGGGGTCTTCAGCGAGCGCGCCGTAATACATGCGCAAGAACCGAGACCCCAACGCCGACAGGAAAAACCCAGGAAAGGCACGCTGATGTATGTCGGTCACCTGTCCCACCATCGTGGACGTCATTGGGACGAGCTCGACCAATTCGTCACCGGGGGGCCGCATAGTTCCTTTCGGTCGACGGTTCCGTATTCCGACCAGCATTTTCGATCACGGCGATCAGTCGCGGAAGACACTGTTCTCGGCTAAAGTTGGCGACGGCATAGCGACGGCCTCGTTCTCCGATCTCTCGAAGTGTCTCTCGAGGCATCGCCATGACACGACGCAATGCGTCGTGCACTCCCCGGTCATCGCCCGGCTCGACGATCCACCCAGCACCCGATTCGCGGATCGTGTGCGCAGTGGCGGAATCGGGGGACACTTGCGCGACGATCGGGCGGCTCGCGAGGAGATACGAGATCAGTTTGGATGGGACCGACGCCAACGCCTGTCCACCCGCGGTTGGAAGGAGAAGAACATCCGCCGCCGCGAGCACCGACGACGTTTCCTCCGCCAACCACGGTGAATGCACGACGAGGGGAAGCTCGTATTCCGCGGCGAGTCTGCGGCATGGGTCGAGCTGTGTTCCCGCACCGGCGATGACGAGCCGTGGAAGCGAGTATGCGTTGTCTGCATCGTGATGGCCCATCGCAGTGATGAGCCCTTCCATTCCCGCCGCCACGCCGACGTTCCCCGCATACAGCGCCACGATGGCATCATCCGCAATGCCCCAGCGTTCCCGCATCGCTGCCGCACCAGGATCGTTCGGACGAATTTCGTTGACGTCGCCCCAGTTTGGGACGACGTGAATGCAATCGGCCGGAATGCCACGTGTCTGCTCGTAAATGGAACGGAACGAGGTTGACGGGACACTCATGGCGGAGGCGCGGTGCGCGATGGCGGCGTCGATGCGGCGCAGGAGGTTAAATACGGCGCTTCGCATTCCGGGCCGGCCTTGTGCCGCCAGTGATTCGGGGTACACGTCCTGAATGCTCAGTACCATCGGGACTCCTCGCAAGGTCGCTACGATCGCCGCCAGCCCCGCCGCGACGATCGGCCACGTGTTGACGTAGAGGACGTCGGGTCGTGGTCCGCGAAGGGCAGCGAGCGCACCCGTCACGCCCAAGGATAGGTTCTCGAGAAGCCGACTTGCGAGGGTCGATCGCGGAGAGACGGTCGCGAAGCAGCGAGTGATTGAGTAGCCATCGACGGACTGCTCTTTGGCCAACCACCGCCGTTTCGTTCCCGGAAACAGGCGCCCTGCCGGACGGGACGGAAAAGCGGTAATGACGTCGACCGTATGTCCTCGCGCCGCCAGCGATTGCGCCACATCGGCGCTGGTTCGGCTCGATACGATCGGCTCCGGCGGAAAGACGCAGCTGATGATCACTACCCGCATGTTATGTGGACTGCCTCGCGTGTGTCTCATAAGCGCGCGCGATGAGCGCGAACGTCGCGTCGGCGCAACGGGTCCACGAAAATCGCTCGGCCGCGGCGTGTGCGCGGCACGCGAAACTCGCGCGAACATCGGCGTCACGCGATAGCGTCGACATGGCCGCCGTCAACGCGTCGATGGATTCGACGTCGCAGTATAGCCCGGCGTCACCGAGTACGTCTGGCATGGGACGGCGGTCGGAGCAGACGATCGGAAGCCCAGACGCCATTGCTTCCACCAGAATGTTCGGCATGTTCTCACACGTCGATGCGAAAACGAAAGCGTCGGCGTCACGGTACAACGCGGCCAGCTCCGGGCGGGTGACGGCGGGGCGGTACCGCACGAACGCGCCCTCTGGATCGATGTCGCGCATCACGGTCGTCAACCGCTGCAGCGACGGGCCGTACCCGTCTCCGACGAGGGTCAGCGTGACGTTGAGTCCTTGTGCGCGCAACCGTCCAACGGCTTCGACGACGTTCCATTGATGCTTGTAGACGTTGACTGTCGATACATAGAGCCACCGCACGGGTGCGTTCGCGTCGCTCGCAGGCCTGGGCGGACATCGAAAGATGTCCGCGACGCCGTGCGGAATGACCGCGACGTGACCGCCCAACTGTCCCGTGACTGCTTCGATCGTTTCATGCGCAAACGAAGTCAAGAAGATACTTCCCGCCGCGCGTTGGAAGGTGCGGCGCTGCGCAACGCGTAACAAGAAGAGCCGAAACCGTTGCCACGACACACCGTATCGTCGCCGTTCCTCGGGTTGAAATGGCAACATGTTTCGCGAAATGGCGACATAGGGGCGAAACTGCCCCGTATACGTTCCGCTCGGTGCATATAGAATGTCGACCATACGAAGATGTTGGGGAAGGGCGGTCATCTGCCAGCGTAATCGCGCGACGAGATTTCCATCGAGCGCCGGAACGTGGGCTAGATCGAGCCACTCGCGGGTAGGGAGATGTTGCAGGGTGTCTTTTCCACCCCAGATGGTCACCCGTGTCACTCCATATGGCTTCGGTTCCAACGCTCCGAGCATATTAGACAGATACGTGACCCCACCGCCACCCCGAACGTTGGAGGCATCAATGCCAACGTGCATATCAGACGTGGATTGCTTCAGAAGCCAATGCCGCCGGTGGATCGAGTCGCAGCCCCAACACCAAACGATAGAATGGCCAAATGACGAGTGCTCCCATGATCGCACGAATGACATTCATGTCGCCGTACCAGAACCAAAATAGACCGACGCATCCAATGCTGGCCCACACCAACCTCGCCAACGGGCGTGGTGAGGTAGTTGCTGCCTGTTCCGCGCGGACGAGCCAAAATCCGAAGATCGCCAGAATCATGAAGACCCCTGGAGCACCGAAGTTTTCGAACGGAATGACGACTGCGTGAATCCCTCCGCCTGTGACGCCACCCAACGACTCAGAAGCCCCCCCTCGCGTCGGTTCGAGTGGCCGCTCGATTCCCATCGCGTGCGTGAGCACGCCAGGGGGAAGCGATAACGCATAATCGAGATACGTGCGCCCCCAGACGAAATGGAGAATGTGTTTTCGGTATTCGTAGGACGAGCCGAGGTTAGTCAACAAGACGCCGGTCCACGTGTTCTGTCCCATGCCAAGCTTGACGATCGTGACCGGATCGAGGCGTTGTGCGCGATCCGCCAGGGAATATCGCGCGGAGCCAAGGCCGACGAGGACAAGGAAACAAAATGTGGCAATCGGGACGATCTTCCGCACACGTTTTCGCGCGGTGATCACCGCGGCCTCGGGCGAGAACATTACTGGATTGGGCGTGAGATACAACAGCCCGAGTGCGCTGAGGAGACCCGAGACCTCTCGATCGCCTTGGAGAATCTGCAGAACGACGGCGATATAGAGAACGGTTCCCGTCAACACAAGCGCTTTGAGCTTTTGCCGCGTCACGACGCGCTCGCGCTCCAGGTCAATGACCAGAACCAGCACCAGAATGTACGAGGCGAGCCACGCGCCGGCGAACCCGATGCCTTTCGCACGCGCGACGTTCGTCCCTTCACCGACAGCGACGGTGAGAATGCTGTCACCTGGAGCGCTGAGCCAAGAAAGTACGACGCTCACGGCAGCGAGCGCCGCGTATGGAATGATCTGCAGCGTCCAGCCGGTGCCACAGGGCGATCGTGGCCGAGGCGGTGGCGCGGAACCCTGTGCCAACGCCATGCCTGCAAGAAGCCCAAGAATCCCGATCACTCCCAGTCCCAGCATTTGCTCGATAATGATGGGATCGGATTGGAGCTCGATCGCGCGTGGCGTGAACCACCACAAGAATTCGTCGAAGAGCAAATAGCCGATCGGCGCGGCGAACGGCGCGCTGTAGGCGATCATCATGAAGCGGGGCAGAAGAGACAGCTGCGACGCTCGTATCGAGTACAATCCGATGCCGGTGATGCCCCAGATCGCCACCACCGCGACGTTCCGTGGAAGGAAGACCCCGATGTGAAAAAGGAACGCCAGCGTGAGACCGCTGGCGGCGAGCCAAGCCGCCGCGACGAGAGCCCCAGACATCGGCTCTGACCGGGTAGGGACAGACGCTGAAACCACGACTGCAATATAGTGGTCTTGGTCGTCCATTGCGTCCGCCATGGACGACGACCGTTGCATGCCCCAGATCTTCCGTTCCGTGTCGGTCGGACCCTTGACGGAAGAGGACAGGGGGCCGAACTTGACGTGCTCGTCTTTTTCCGCTCTTCTCGTGCAACGTCCAGACCCTGCTTCAACATCCAATCGCGGTGCCGCGGGGACCGACTCGGTAGCCGAGCCGCTCTCGCCGCTCCGGTTCTTGATCCTGTTGCTCCGTCACCGGCGATTGATCGTCGTTGCGGCGCTGCTCGGCGCTGCGTGGCTGGGTGGAGTCGCGTTGCTACGCCCGCGCACTTACACGACGTCGACGACGTTCACGCCGCAGTCCCATCGCGCCACGTCCGGCGCGGGCGGCATTGCCGCACAACTCGGGCTCGCCGTCGCCGGTGGGGACGTCACCGAATCGCCGCAATTTTATTCGGACCTCCTGCAATCCCGCGCGCTGCTGGACACCGTTGTCCGGCAGCCGCTCCGATCGTTGCACGGCACGACCTTGCTGTCGCGATGGGGAAAGGGGGACCAAGAGCCCGTGCGGGCGTACACTGCGGTGTTAGAGCTTCGCAAGCACATTCATACCACCGTGGGGACCAAGGTCGGATCGGTCGGGTTGGAGGTGACGGATGAGTCACCCTCGGTGTCTTATGAAGTCGCGCAAACCCTTCTGCAACAGCTCAATCGATTCAACCTCGAGACGCGGCAAACGCAGGCCAAGGCGGAGCGGGAATTCACGCAGCAACGCTTGCAGCAGGCGGAGACTGACCTCCGTGCCAGTGAGTCACGATTGCAAGCCTTCGATCAGGACAACCGTGCCATTTTGTCTTCGCCGCGGTTGAATCTTGAGCGGGAGCGTCTGCTGCGGGACATCGCCACCCACCAGCAAGTTTATGGGACACTGGTGCAAGCGTTTGAGCAGGCGAAGATCGACGAGGTCAGAGATACGCCGGTATTCACGGTGGTGGAACCGCCGTCTTTTCCCGTTTTACCCGATACTCGCGGCACGATCGGAAAGATCGCGATCGGATTGCTGATGGGATTGTTAATCGGCATCGCCGTGACCGTGACGATCGAATATCTCCGGTCGCGTCGGACCGCGGAGCCGGAAGTGCTGGGCGAATGGCGAGCGACGACCAGGGCCGCCGGCCTCGATTGGCGTCGCCCCTGGCGGTTCTTCACCCATCTGTAACCGGGGAAAATCCCGCATTAGAGAAACGGACCGCCGTGTAACGTCGATCCGGCCGTCAGGTTCAAATTCCATCCGCCGGTCGCACTCGTCGTCCGGGTCGAGCGAACGAGCGCGATGCCGGCCGTAAGGTCGTAGTGATTGGCAAACTTGAGGATGTTACCCCCGATGGTTGCGGAAATACGCCGATTCCCAACGGGCGAAAGTGCCACGTCGGTATTTTCCGTCCGACGTAATGCGTACAGCGTCCACTTTCCACTGGGATGAAAGTGGTCCCACGCAAGGATGGCTCCAGCGGGGGAGCCAATGCCGGCAGCCGAACCGATAACTTTTCCTTCTTCGGTATGGCCCTGTCGCAATGGGTTATGGACGTACATGAGCCCCTCGCCGCGGTGCCGTGCAACCGTCGATGCGGTTCCATCGAAAATTTCGGCGCGAACCCCCGAGACATGCGACGAGTCATGACCGAATACCTTCCGCATTCCAACGAGTGCGGCGCGCGAATGGTCTAACTCCGCGGTCAGGTCCCGCATATCGATGTTGTGGTCTTCGTGTCCATATTCTCCATACACTTCAACTCCGCTTCCAGGAAATACCCAGCGTAGCCACCCCGAGGCCAATTGATTGGCCAACTCGGCGGACGTCGCGCCGTTGCTGTTCTGCGTGATCACCGGAGATGCGGTAACGAGTCCTTCGAGCGGGCTCTTTAGATCGGATGCCGTCAGATGTCCAATCCATGGACGGTGAAAGTACCGTCCGAAACCAAGTTCGAGCGTGGGGATACCACGTGGCACGAACGTCATGACGAGGGCGCTCATCACGCGTTTCCGTCCAATCGAGTCGACGTCGAGATAGGTGTCGGGACCTTGTACCGGTGAGTATGCCGATTGCGACTCGAGTCCGTATTCGACGCGAAGTTGGAGCTGGCCGACCCAGATCGGCGTCGGGTGTTCTGTGCTGAAAAAAACGCGAGGCACCCCAGCCGCATTGTTCCCCACGATGTACGGAAAGAATGAGGCGGGGCCCCACCACTCGTTCGCCGATGTAGCGCCAACAGAAATTCCGGTGACATCGAGGCGAATGGTCGATTCACCTGGATCGACGTGCGTATACGCACTGTTCCCGAATCGCTGTGGCTGATCGATCTCCGTCGGGAAGAGCGGATCGGCGTAGATCCCGCGACCGCTCAGTCCTGTACTCTGAAGGGCGAACGCGGCGTTTTCCGCGCGAAACACCGCCGGAGCGAGGACGATCGTCAAATGTCTGGACGTGAGACTGATTCCACCGGTCAGTACCGAGGTCAATCCTTTACCGGACCAGACCGGTCCTTCGTTGATCCCATACGGGTACGCCGAGTTGACATGCGCACTCACCGAGAGGGGGAGAAGGTGCACTAGCCTGGGACCGTTTCCGTCGAAGAGCCACGACGCACGCCACGGGTGTAGAGCGGACACCGTCGCGAGCGAGTCGGCGAGCGTTGGCGATAATGGGCGGAACGTCAGGGGGATGAACGGCGTCTGACGTTCCGTTTGCAGATATCGGAGATATTCCTCGAAGTCGCTGCCGACCGCGATTCCCGGGCTGCTCCCACGGCGCGCGGTGACACGTTGTGCGGAGAGCATCATGCCACTGCACATGCCAATTCCGACAAGGAACATCGCGTGGAACATCACGCGGGCCCTACGATCCTTCCCCAACCTGAGCGTATACATGCCGGAATTTATCATCATCCGCGAAATTCGCTGCTAACGATCGCGGGCGAAGCGTTTATCTTCCTTCGGACGTATCGTGGAGGAACGATCTGAAATGTACTCGAGACCAGCGCTCTCACGTCGCATACGTCGGGTGATTTGCGGGGCCACCCTGATCGTCCCTGTTCTCTGGGGAGGACGTGGGACGGCGCAGACGACGGCTACGACAGTCCTGTCACCCAAACAGGCGAACGATTCGTCCGTCGGGAGCTGGCGGCCCTCGTCGAGCGCCTGGGATCGACTGCGGCTTCGACAACTGCGCGGAGATTCCACCACGCTCGACGTGGGCCTGATGCGTGGGCCATCGCTGCGAAACGCGCGACAGAATGGTATGCAGTGGTTGAGTCCGGAAATTCTGGTGGCGGGGAACGCCGGATACCCGTTGTCGTCGAATGATGGCGCACTCTGGAGCGGGAGAGGGCTCAACGCCAGCGTTGGCGCTGGAGTCACCTTTCGTCGTGGCGCATGGCATCTCGTCATCGCTCCTGAGATGACATTCTCCGGAAACACGCCGTTCGAGACCAACGAGAACTCCCATTATTTCTCACCGGCGGTTCCCGCAGATCGCGCGGACAAGGCCGCGTTCCTCGATCCGTGGTACGTCCGTCCGTTCTCCGCGGATGTGCCACGCCGCTTTGGTGCGAGCTCGTTTCTCACGGTCACGACGGGACAATCGGGGCTCTGGTACGCTGCGGGACCCATCGAGGTTGGCGCGACGAGTGAAAACATGTGGTGGGGACCAGGCGTTCGTAACGCCATCCTTATGAGCGACAACGCCGCGGGAATTCCGCGGCTGGAATTGCGTAGCACGCAGCCGTGGTCGACCAGTGTCGGCGTCTTCGCCGCACGATGGTTCGTTGGCGCGCTGCAGGAGTCGAAGTACTTCGACGACGATCCGCATGACGATGTGCGGTCGTTGGCCGCAGCCGTGGTCACGTGGCGCCCCGCGTTTCAGCCGTGGCTCACCATCGGTCTCGAACGATCGGTCTTCGCTACCGCCACGGGGTACGGTCAAGTGCCGCTCCGATGGTTCGACGTGTTTGCCAACACAGGTCATCCCAACGATCATGCCCCGACCGATTCGTCGCTCACCCCAGGGGGACGAGATCAGCTGATCGGGATCTTCGGCCGGTGGGTGTTTCCAACTGATGGGGTCGAGACGTATTTCGAATGGGCCCGACAAGAGCTCCCGAGGTCGTTCAAGGAGCTGGTCACGTCACCCACCAACGGTCACGGATACACCATCGGGCTTCAGTGGCTACGCCTTGTCCCCCCTGGCATGCCCGCGCTCCGTATTCAAGCAGAGATCACGACGCTCGAACAGAGCTCCTCGTTCCGTGACCACAACGTCGGCGTGTTTTACACGAGCCGGCGTGTGCTGCAGGGATATACCCAAGATGGCCAGCCAATTGGTGCGTCCATCGGCCCAGGCTCCTCCTCGCAATGGCTGGCGTTCGACCGCGTTGCCCCCACGTGGTCCTGGGGGATCACCTTCAACCGCATTCGCTGGAATGAGGACGTGCACAGCATCTACAGCTGGCCAGGGTACGCCGGATATTGCAATCACGACGTGTCGCTCATTCCCGGTGTCCGTGGCTCTCGCCTGACATCACGCGGGATCATCGGCGCCGAAGTGATGTTCAACGATCGTCACAACGTATTCTTCCAAAACGTCGGCGGATGTAAAGCCGGATCCGGGGATCAAGTCGATAATACAAGCCCCAACCTGCGGATCATGCTGTCGCCGTCACTTCATTGGTAACTTGGGTAACTTTCTCATCGGTTGCTCCAGGCAAGGGGATATGGCAGACTATTTGCCCCCCGGGTCTTGCCGATCGAGCACCGATCGTTTGGTAGCGTAAACAACCGTTTGCCCATCCTCGATTGACTGCTACTTCGTCCGACGCTGCAACGCAGCATTTACGCCTACATTCGCTCCCAAAATTTGCCGGAAGACCCCCGTTACGGGCGACGGGGGAGTGGCCGGTGCGTGCGCTGCGCGACCGCCGGCCAGTGGCGGTCCGACGGCATGCCGTACGGCTCGTCAAGCGCAGCATCGTACTGGCGACGTCGGATGTCGTGGCGATCGTGGCGCTGCAAGGGCTGGCCCAGTGGTTGGCTGAGACGACGACGACACGAGCGGCGTTGGCATTCCACTCGGCGCTCGGCGGAGCGGCCGCTGTCATACTCCTTCTCTCGCTCGTCATCACAGGAACGTATTCGCGCGCGGGACAGCTGAATCGGACGTTGCGATTGGGCGGCGCGTCGGCCATCACCGCCGTCGTCACGTTGTGGCCGCTTCTTCCGACGTACGGCGCGAGTTTCTTCTCCGCGGTCGCGCTCGGGACGGCCGCCATGTGGCTCGTGCTCTCGGCGGAGCGCCAGATCGCGGAACGCTTTCTTCGCTCGGTGTGGCCAGGACCTGACGGGGCAACGCCATCCGTCGTCATCGATCGCGCCGCCGCCGAGCATGCCGATCTCCGAAGCATGAGCACAGACTCTGGCGGAGATTACAAGCTGCTGGCGACCCTCACCGTCGGACGCGTGGTGAAGGGAAGTGCGCTGCTCTCCCAGCTCGCACACCTGATTCAAGCCAATGCCGCGGAAGCCGTCATCGTCGCGTGTCCTCTCCCCGACGACATCGTCCGCGAAGTCCTTGACGTCAGCTTGGCCTCCGGTTGCGAATTCCTGTACCCCGCGCGCTCCGTCAAAATCGCGGGGCGGCGGCCGATGCTGGTCTGGCATCAGGATGAGCCGTTCTTCGAGCTTGGCGCCCCGTTGCTCAAGGCGCAGGCGCTGATCCTCAAGCGGGCCGTCGACATCATCGGCGCCACGTTGGGGATCATTCTCCTCGCCCCATTTCTCGCGCTCATCGCGATCCTGATCAAGATCGACTCGCCAGGACCAATTTTCTTCTGGCAGGATCGCGCGGGGATGGGGGGGCGCCGGTTCCGCATGCTCAAATTCCGGACGATGCGGCACGGCGCCGACGCCGAAAAGGCTCGGCTCGCCCACCTCAACCATACGGGCGACGCCCGGCTGTTCAAAATCCCGAACGATCCCCGGGTCACAAATTTTGGCGCGTGGCTCCGGCGGTGGAGTATCGACGAGCTCCCCCAGTGCTGGAACGTGCTCGTCGGAACCATGTCGCTGGTGGGGCCGCGCCCATTCTTCGAGGCTGACCTGGAGAACTATGAGGATCACCACTTCCGGCGCCTCGACGCGAAACCGGGGATCACCGGCCTGTGGCAGGTCAGCGGCCGGAGCGACGTGGTCGATTTCGAGGAAGTGGTCCGCTACGACCGGGAATACATCGAGCACTGGTCGCCCTGGCTCGACCTGAAAATCATCGGCAAGACTATTCCGGCAGTGTTCCACCGGACCGGGGCGTACTAACTTTCCTGGATGAAGATTTTTGTGTCTGGAGCGGCGGGGTTCCTCGGGAGCCACCTCGCCGAAGCGTTCGTGCGTCAGGGCGCGCATGTCGTCGGGTGCGACAACTTGATCGGCGGCGAGCTGTCGAATCTCCCGGAGGGGATCGAATACGAAACCGCGGATTGCTGCGACATCGACGCGATGAAGCGTCTGACGAAGCAGTGTGACCTCGTGTATCACTGTGCGGCGATCGCCACCGAAGGGTTGAGCGTCTTCTCCCCGGCGTTGATGGCGCAGCACGTGTATCAAAATACCGCCGCGCTCCTCGCTGCCGCGGCGACCAACAACGTCGGACGATTCGTCAACTGCTCCAGCATGGCGCGGTACGGCAATGCGCCGACACCGTTCACCGAAGATCTCACGCCGCAACCGGTCGATCCGTACGGCATCGCCAAGTACGCCGCGGAGCTCCTCGTGAAGAACGTCGCGGAGACGCACGGCTTCGAGTACGTGATCGCCGTGCCGCACAACATCATCGGGCCGAAGCAGAAATACGACGACCCGTATCGGAACGTCGCGAGCATCATGATCAACCGGATGCTGCAGGGCAAGCAGCCCATCGTGTACGGCGACGGTGGCCAGAAGCGCTGCTTCTCGTTCGTCCAGGATTGTGTCGACCCGCTGCTCAAGATGGGCTCGCAGGCCGGAATCTCCGGCGAAGTCATCAACATCGGGCCGGACGAAGAGTACATCTCGGTCCTGCAACTCGCCGAGATCATTGCGGAGCTTTTGGACTTCAAGCTCGACCCGATCTTCGTGACCGAGCGTCCGCGCGAGGTGCGGTATGCCACCTGTTCCGCGGACAAGGCGCGTCGGCTTCTCGATTACAAGACGAAGGTGTCGTTGCGCGACGGCCTCCAGAGCATCATCGACTGGATTCGCGCCAATGGCACCAAACCGTTCGAATACCACTTGCCGATCGAGATCGATTCGCCGCTCGTTCCGGACACGTGGAAGCTCCGGATGATGTAGTGTGCCTTCGGGCACACTCCTTCGGAATCACCCCTTTTTATGCCGTCCGCCGAGCTCTTTGGCGCCCTTCGCTCACGCGTTGGGCGCTCGCGCGTTGGACGTAACGCGCTCCTCAATTTCGTGGGATTGGCCGTCCCCCTCGGGGTGGCGGCTTTTGTCTTTCCCGTCCTCACGCGCGCGTTAGGGCCGGCGCGTTTTGGGTTACTGGGGATGAGCTGGGCGTTTTTGGAGTATCTGACGCTCTTCGACATCGGATTGGGAAAGGCGACGGTCCGGTACGTCGCCGATGCGGTCGCGCGCGGACAGGAGCGCGACATCTCGCAGATTGCCGCGGTGTCGCTCACGACACAGCTCGCGTTGGGAGCGGGGGCGGGGCTGTTGCTCGCGCTGTGCGTCGATCCGCTCGTGCACCATGTCTTTCGCGTCGATGCCGCGCTCACCGGTGAAGCGACGCGATTGTTCCTCGTGGTGGCCGCCAATCTCCCGATCGTATTGGCCATGACGACGTTGCGCGGTGTGCTCGAAGGGGCGCAACGGTTCGACGTGAGCAATCTCATCAAGATTCCGGCGTCCGCGGGTGCTGTGGTCATTCCTGCGGTCTTTGCGTATGCGGGATATCCACTGCCGGTCATGTTGTTGGCGGTGTTGGTGTGGCGAACGCTGGCGTGTCTCGTGACCGTCCTTGCGATTCGGCGTGTGCTTCCAGGATTTCAGCTGGAACGTCCTGCTTCGTGGCGCCAACTGCGCGGATTGATCTCGTTTGGTGGATGGGTCGCCGTTTCGGGAGTGATCAGTCCACTCCTGGTCTACTTCGATCGATTCGCGTTGAGCGCGCGCGCCGGACTGACCGCGGTCGGATATTACACGGCGCCGTACGAAGGGGTCACGCGGCTCTTGATGATTCCGAACAGTCTCATCAACGCGCTCTTCCCGTTGCTCACCGGCCTCGGCGTTTCCGCGGCGTTGGTACAGATCGATCGTCTCTTCGCGTCGTCGATGCGGCTGCTGCTCGTGCTCATGGCGATTCCGGCGTTGATCGCGCTGCTGTTCGCGTCACAACTTTTGTTGTGGTGGATGGGACCGGCGTACGCCGATCATGCCGCGATGGCGTTGCGGATTTTGTCGATCGGTGTACTGATCAACGCCCTTGCGCACGTACCGTACACCTTTCTCGAAGCATCGGGGCGGCCAGACGTGCCCGCCAAATTCCATCTCCTCGAGCTGGTCATTCACGTCCCACTCGCATGGTATCTGGTCGGGGCCTACGGCATCACTGGCGCCGCGATCGCCTGGACCGTTCGAGTGGCGCTCGACACGACGCTTTTACTGAGCGCGGCTCGGCGGATCGTCCCGGTTTCGTTACGCGCGGTACTGGTGGGACATCGGACGGTGCTGGCATGACGACGGTGACGGCGTCGATCATTTCGACTGGAGAAGCCGACAAGCTTCCGGCGTGTCTCGCGTCGCTGGCGCGGCAAGAGTTCGAGGGCACACTTCGGGTCGTCGTGATCGTGAACGGTGTGGCTGATGGGAGTGCCGATGTCGCGTCGCGTGCGTATCCCAATGTGACGATCATCGAGCGCGATCGAAAATACGGCTTTGGGGAGAACCACAATCTCGCTTTGGCCTCGGCGGTGTCCGACTTCGGATTGGTCCTCAATCCAGACGTGATCCTGCACGAACGGTGTGTTGCAGAATTGACCGCGACGATGCAGCGGCACCCGCGTGCCGCTGTCGTCGGACCATTGTTGCGCTATCCGTCTGGCGCCGCGCAGCCATCGGCTCGGCGATTCCCCCGCGTAGCAGGGACACTCGTTCGCCGGACGCCACTGCGACGGTTACTGGGACGACGACTCTTCGAGACGCCCCATTATCTCCCGCCACCGACACACGATCGCCCCGTCGACTGGATGTTGGGCGCATGCCTCATGGTGCGCGGCTCGGCCTGGCGCACGCTCGGCGGATTCGATCCAGAGTTCCGGCCCTTGTACGTCGAAGACGTCGATTTGGCGTGGCGTGCCTGGGAAGCGGGGTGGGAAGTGTGGCAGACGCCAAACGCGGTAGCGATCCACGAGCATCAGGCGGCGACGGATAAGGTGTTCTTCGACCGACGAACGCTATGGCATGCGCGCGGCATGTTGCGTTTTGTCCGCAAACATCCGGCAGCGATCTTCGGTCGCGACCGATATGCATCGCGACAGGTAACGGGGAACACAGCCTCGATGGAGGCTCGATGAGCGGCCGGCATCGGCGAACTATCTTGTTCGTCCACGCCGCCGACGAGATGTACGGATCGGATGCGATTTTGCTCTCGATCATTCGGGCGCTTCACGGCACGGAGTTCGAGCCGTTCGTCGTTCTCCCGAATGACGTAACGTCGGAGCTCCCGGAGACGTCGCGACTCAGCGGACGGCTGCGTGCCATGAAAGTTCCTGTAGCGACGTTGCCGCTCGCTGTGCTGCGCCGGAAATACTTCACGCCAACGGGAGCCTACACGATGTGGCGGCGACTCGATTCGTCGGCGCAAGCGGTGCTCGATCTCGTGTGCGATCGCGACGTCGCGCTCGTCCATTCGCATACGGCCGCCGTATTTACAGGAGCGGAATGCGCGCGACGTCTCGGCGTTCCCCATGTGTGGCACGTCTCGGAAATTGTGGAGCGTCCCCGGTTCGTGCGGCGGTTGATCGCGAGAATGGTGGCGCGACGATCGGATTGGGTCGCCGCCGTGTCCAAAGCGGTGCGGGGACATCTGCTCGCGACGCAGCCCGCCGCCGCGGACCGGGTCGACGTGATTTACAACGGGATCGAGATCGCACCGTATACGCGTGGTAACCGCGATCGCGTTCGTCGTGAGCTGGGGGTTGGTGATCGTCCGGTCGTTGGGATGGTGGGACGCCTGGGGACGTGGAAAGGACAGGAGCTCCTGGTGGAAGCGGCGAGCCATGTCATTGCACGCCGCCCCGACGCATTGTTTCTCTTCGTCGGCGGCGTCTACGACGGGCAAACGTACCACTTCGACGAGCTCCGTGACATGGCCGCGAAACACGGCGTCTCCAACCATGTCATCGTCCAAGGATATCGCGAAGACATTCCGGACGTGCTCGCCGCGATGGATGTGTTCGTGCAACCATCGTTACGTCCCGATCCGTTTCCGACCACGGTCCTCGAAGCGATGGCCAGCGCAAAGCCCGTCGTGGCGACGGAACATGGTGGACCCTGTGAAATGATCGTGCATGGTGAAACAGGACTGCTCACGGAGCCTGGCGATGCGACAGCGCTCGCCGACGCGATCGTTCAATTGTTGGAGAACGACGTCTTCCGGAAACGCGCTGGGGACGCCGGACGACAGCGCGTTCGGCAGGAATTTTCGCTCCAAGCGTTCGACAGGCGCTATCTCGAGCTCTATCGGCACTACGCCAACGCGCGACGTTGACGCGCGACGTTGACGTGCTGCGCTAATCGCCGCCCATCATCGCAATCAGACGCGTCGCAACGGCCGACGGGTTGACGCGCTCGAGTGCGCTTGCGATGGCCGGCTCGCTGAGGTACGAGCCATGGGGAGCCGCGTCCCACTCCGTTTCGCAATAGGTCCCCGCCTCGACTTCAGCGGAAGCCAGGTTCCGGACGAAGACGACAGGAATTCCCGCCGCGTTCGCCAGATGGCGAGGGCCGGAATCTGAGCCCAAGAACGCGCGGCATTTCGCGAGAAACGCGGCGTACCCGAGAATGGACAATTCTCCGACCACGAGTTTTGCGCGCGCGCCGACGATATCGGCGATGGTCCGGAGCGTCGTTCCATCTTCGAGCGTTCCGCAGAGCGCAATTTGAATGTCTGGACGTCGGATGGCGATATCCCGTAAGACACGCGCGAAGAACGCCGGTGGTACTTTCCCATGTGCTTGGCGCGTCGTGACCGAACAAGCGATGACCGGCGTGCCGGGATCGTACCCCAGCAACTTCCAGGCGATGTCCGCCGCAGCCCGGTCGGCATCGCCTGGATAGACGCGTGGGCGAAGCGGATCGTCGGTCGTCGTCTCCGTGATGGCGTCCACCATGGCGCGAAATTGCGCTGGACGCGACATCGCCCCTCGGAGAGACACGGGATATGTCATGAGTCCGGAGAGCCCTTTGTGCGCGAACCCAACACGATTGGGGACCTTCATCCGAAGCGCGAGCTGCAACGCAGTGTGATGCCGCACCGACTCGGTACATAAAACCACGTCGTACCGCCGTGCCCGGAGATGTTCGATCCTGGGGCGGGCGAGCGATTCCGGGTTTACGCCGTCCATCCACGAGAGGATGCCGTTGAGCGCCGGATTGTCGCGGAGAACCTGTGCTCCCGTGCGTGTGGTCAGATACGTCCACCGGCATTTCGGGAGGCCACGCGCCAGGGCATCGAGTGAACAGGTGCGATACAGTACATCACCAATATGTCCATGCCCGATGATCAATCCACTTCGCCATGCACTCGGCGGTGTCGGCGGGGCCGGAACCATGAAATGTGCGGCACGTCGCAACAGTGGCGCGGCCATCTCGCTCGCGAGCGCGACGGCATAGCGGCTCGCATCCCGGAAGTCGCCGCGCCGAGGCAAAATCATGGAATGACGCCCCAGACGCCGTGCGCGAACCCACGGGCGATCGCCCTCGCCATGGCGGGACGGCCGCGGAGTAACTCGACGATCGAGCGCGCCGGTTTGGTGGCGTATAAATACGTGAGCGCCATCCACCGGTCGAGGCCACGGTAGTTGCGGCGCACGTAGTACCCACGATGACGATTCTGCCAATACGCGACTTGTGGTGTAATCCGCTCACCGCCCACACTCGAGCCGACTTTATGATACACGCGCGCCGCGGGCGCCCAGGCGACGAAATGTCCGGTATCGACGGCTCGGCGCGAGTAGTCGGTATCCTCCCAATAGATGGGCGTGTAACACTCCGCCAATCCGCCGAGCTCTTCATAAATCTCGCGCGCAATCAACATGGCACATCCGGTCACGAACGTCGTCGGCTGGAGACGATCATCATTGGGGACGTCATACCGATGCAAGACCAACGCCCGATATGGGATCTCTCTCCCACCGGCATACCAAACCCGATCGCGATCCGGCTCGTGATAAATCGCGCTCCCCAAAAGAGCAGGGGCGCCGGCATTCCGCACCGCGTCCTGCAGCCGCGCGAAGTAATCGTTGGCGACGAGCGTGTCGTTGTTCAGGAGCAGGAAGTGCGTGGCTTGCGTATGTCGCGCGAGATGATCGAGCCCGACGTTGTTCCCGGCGGCGAATCCGAGATTTCGCTCCGCATCGATGAAGACGAGCCACGGATGCGCCTCGGGAGTGATCGTCGCAGGAGGCGTGCTGTGGAGGCCGTACGAGACCGCGTCGATCCCTGTGGCATCAGCCCATTCGCGGAGCCGCGGAAGCGACCGGTCGTGCGATCCATTGTCGACCACGATGACGTACGACGGACGTGGCGACGTCTCCCAGAGCGAGCCGAGCGCTGCGGCAGTATCATCGAAGCCATTCCAGTTGAGGAGAATGACGCCGATCGAGACCTCTCTCGCGTACACGTATTCGGCGTCAGCCATACGCAACGTCTCCGGGGATCGCGGCGATCTCCACCACCGCCTCGGCGCCTCGTTCGGCTTCCCGCTCGCGTTGCGCCACCGTAATCACGGAGCCGCTCAACCAGCAGTACACATAGGAGAGCCACGGCGAGTTGAAGACGTCGGACGTCAATCCGTTGATGAAGATCCCGATCGTCGCCAAGTACACGACGCCGCCGACCCATCGTCGTTCGGGCGTCGAACCTCGAAGCGCCAATCCGCGAGCTTTGACGAGGATCGTACACAACGTCCCCACGAACAACGCGAAACCGAGCACGCCGAGCTCGTCGGCGTATTTCAGATACATGTTGTCGAAGGTGAGGGGCTCCAGGCCGTTGCGCAACGCAGTTTGATCGGCCGTTCCGAGCCCAGCACCCCACGGGCGATCGAGGACGGCCTGAAGGCCGTTGTCGAGGTCTTTGGCGTGCGACGCGTTACTTCCGGTTTGTCCACTCAGTGTTTGCCAGATGAACGATCCCACCGACGGTTTCACGACGGCTGCTCCGGCAACCGTGATCAATCCGGCCGCCACCACAGTCATCAATGCACCAGATCGTTTCTTCAAGGCGAGTGCCGCGAGGATCTGAATGCCACACGCAACGATCGTCATACGCGTGATGGTGAGAAACAATCCTCCCCAGAGCACGGCATAGGTCACGAGCCACCACGTCTTGCCGCGTCGCGCGTCCGCAAAGAGCCGCCACGTGACCGCCGCGAGGATGATGAGGAAGGGAATTGCGAACCCTTGGCTCGTCAGATAGGTCGACCCCGCGCGCCGGACGAACGATCCTCCGATCTCGGACCAATAGTTGTCGGGGAGTCCGTACGCATTCCCCGCGGTCGTTTCTCCGATATTCAAAAACTCATTGAAGTAGGCGCTGACACCAATGAGGGATAATGTCGCAGGATCGACAAACGCGATCTCGAAGACCGCGATGACGCTCGTGACGACGCCGACGGCGACGATCCGCGTCACGGTGCGTGGGTCGTCGACGATCTCTGGCATCGCGCGTCCGACGTAGAACAACGCGAAGAAGAAAATCGCGTCGCGGAAGCCGAACAGTTGGCTCACCAAGGGGAGTGGAACGTCGAGGATCGTGTGTGATCCAAGGAGGAAGATGGTGGCCAGGGTGACGAGCCCGCCGAGCACCACATCCGTCGACGTTACGCGCGCGCGTGGCCCAAATCCCATCGGGATGCGCAGCACGACATAAAAGACGAGGATTGCGACGACGGCTTCTTTCCAGGCGGCGACGACGCGAAGTGTGTCGGCTGGTACTTGGCCAATCCCGAACAGCAACGCGATCACCGCGATGTGGAGCGCAAGTCCCCACGTCAGGAGCGCAAGCGCGCGCCCCCCGGCGGCCTTACGCACCGACGACGGGTGTGCGGCGCCGGCGCCATGGCGTGATGCCAAGCAAGGCGTCGTTCCACGCGTTCGAGAGGCGTGCGGCCGCGACCGGATTCCTCTCACCCCATGTCGCGTACACGGTCATCGTCCCCGTGAGAACGATGCCGATGATGAGCCCAATCAACAGCGCGCCGGTGATGACCCACTCCGCGCGCGGCCATGTCGGTCGTGCTGGTGGTATTGCCGAATCGACGATCGTAATGAGTGGTGCGTCGTTCAGCTCATCCAACTCGGCGGCGTCGACCTGTTTTTGCAACGATTGGTAATCGTCTCGCGCTTGATCGATCTCGTGCTTGAGTTGCTCGTCCGACAGTTGGAGCGACGGAGAGAAATCGATCTTGCGGTTCCCGGCGAGGAAATCGCGTCGGCGTCCTTCCGCCATGACGAGCCGCCGAGCCGCGCTATCCATGCGCTGTTGGAGATATTGCCGCTTCGCGTGGGCGCGTGAGGCGCGCTGCTCGTGATTGAACCGATCCACGAGCGCCATCGCGCGGTTCGCGACTTGCGCGCTCAACTCGGGCCACGCCGTGCTGGCGTAGATGCGCACTAACGGCGTTTTGACGTTCACTTCGGCGGTGACGCGCTTCTTGATCTTCTTGACGGCTCGCTCCATCCGGTCCCGCGGGTCGCGCCGGTGGACGTTGATGAGCTCCAAGAGGGGAACGCTGTCTTTCGCCGAAGCGGTGCGCGGATCCGGGAACCGCGATTCGAGAAGCCGCGTCAACAGCTCGCGGCTTTCCAACAGCTCTTTATAAAACGGCGGCGACTCGGACTGTTCTCCCCCACCGAGCCCGAGTTGTCCGGCGATACCACTCAGTCCGGCCCCGCCACCAATCGATGTCGATTTCGCGCTTGCGCCATTGACCATGAACGACGCTTCGGCTTCGTAGCGGGGCGCGATGATGATCACCGCCAGCCCAGCGACCACGAAGGTGAGCGCCACACACCATAGGATCGTTCGCCACCGAAGCAGCACACCGGACAACCACTCCGCGAACGACAATGACGTCGCAGGGCTATCCGGTGTTGGCGACAAGGTCATTTACTTTCTCAGCGCGACCGCGATGGCGACCAAGCTCGAAAGTGCACCGCTCAACGCGCCGAACAGCGCGAGCGGGTCGATCCCCTTGTCGGCGGGGTCTTTATCAGGGACGAAGACGACGCTGCCGGGCTTCGGCTTCGGGATGTAATCCGGAATCAGGAACCGTCCAGACCGCGCATCGACCTTTCCGTTCGGCTGTGTGACATAGGCCCGGCCGATGTCCGCCTTGCGTGACGGCCCGCCCGCCGCGCGAATGTAATAGTTCAGATCGCGTCCCGGGACATAGGTCACGGCGACCGGCGAGTTCACAGCGCCCTGGACGCGCACGACCGACGTGTACCGCGGAATGTAGATCGAATCACCATCCTGCAAGAGCAGGTTGTCGCGATCTTTGGGGTTCTTCAACACGTCCGGCAACTCGATGCCGATGCGTCCAATACCATTCCGCGTGCGATAGAACGTCACCCCGTTGGCGTACGCTTCCGGCGTCAATCCTCCAGCGCGCTTGATGACATCCTCGACTTTTTCGTTCTTATCGACGAGCGTGTAACGCCCCGGGAATTTCACCTCACCGGCGACCGCGACCGTCCGCTGGAGATCCCAGTTCGGTTGCCGCAGCACGAGCACGTTGTCGTACGGCTTCAAGGTCACCTCCGGCGACGGTCCCTTGGTGGCGGGAAGTCCTGGCGGTCCTAAGTATTTGCCGTCCGGCCCTCGCTCGAACAGATAGCTCGAATCGAGCGGAATGCTGAACTCGTTCGCCGTCCGGTTCCCATCGCGTGAGTCGGGAAGCCGAGCAATACGGGCATCATCAAGGAAAGCGCTCTGTTCGAGCCCGCCCGCGAGCAAGACGAGGTCACGAACGGTCATTCCTTCTCGATAGGGGAAACGGCCGCTGTGGCGTACCGCGCCGTTGATCGCGACGTACCGCGTTGGACGGAATTCCGTGCTCGAGAAGATGCGAATTTCGTCATCTTCGTGCAGCGGAATGTCATCCACCACCGCACCAGTCGTGTCCTTCAAGACCGCGCGCAATTGTGACCGGGTCGAATCGGATTGCAAGCGCGAGATCAGCACTTCGCCAAGGTACGCATCGGACTTGAGGCCGCCGGCGAGACGAATCACGTCGGACAGCTTCATGTTGGGCGACAATCCAAACGTCCCCGGCGTGTTGACGTCGCCACGCACGTAGACCCGATTGCGGATCCGTGTCGTGACGGGGAAGACGTGAATCACGTCGCCCGGCTGGATGGGGACCGCCGGGCCTGTTCCAGTCACGAACGCATCCGACGTCACATCCGTCGTCACACGGTCGCGTCCATCCGTCCGATCACTGGGGGCCACGATCCGTTCGATCTGCACTCGGCGCCGAGAGGCGGTTTCACGGAACCCGCCCGCGAAGCGCAGGGCGTCGGCGAGCGTTTCGGTCGGCTTGACTTCGTACGTGAACGGGCGCACGACTTCGCCCGCGATCCGCACGCGAGCCAGGTGCACTGGGACGAATACGATGTCGCCATTTTGGAGTCTGACGTCATGCGACGCGTCCCCATTGATGAGGTAATCGTACGCATCCATCTGCTCGACGACTTTCCCGTTCCGCATCACCCGGATCGACCGAAGGCTTCCGTTGTTGGTCGGACCGCCGGCGGCCATGAGCGCGGTGAACAACGTTCCGGTGCTCGACACATTGTACGAGCCGGGGCGCATCACGTCGCCAATGACGTAAATCAAATTGCTGCGCAATTTGGCGGGCGTCACGGAGAAGTGTGTCGTCGCTCCCGTGCCCCGCTTCACGCCGGAGTAGACCCGTCCAAGCCGTGTATAGAGGATGTCTTCGAGCTGGCCCAGCGTCACATTGTTGACGAAAATCTGGCCGACTTGAGGGATGACGATGAATCCATCGCGCGTGACGTCGAGCGTGTACGATTCTTCGACATCGCCGGTCAAAACGAGGACGAGGCGGTCGCCCGGACCAATCTTGTATCCCGCGTCGACCGGGCCGCCGGCGTTCGCGTTGAACTGTGTCGAATTCCGGCGGAAGACATCGAGCCCGAAGATCGCGAAGCCGCTGTCGCGCAATGCACGGGCGCGCACGTCCGGACGTCGGAGCGAATCGCCACGTGCACGACAGGCTGCTCTCGCCAGCATCAGACGCTGTTGCGTCCGTGCCGAATCGGCGCCGGTCGACGAGCCATTGTCATTGCCCGTCATTCCAGACGGTTGCGCCGGTGATCGTCCTCCGGGGAGTGGCACGTTCCGACCATACATCCCACGGAGTGATGAATCCTGCGGCATCTTCATTCCTGAGTCGGACGAGAAGCTACCCATCATCGGCATGCCGAGCGTCGTGCTATCGGCGGCCATGAGGGAATCGACACTCACGCCGCATTGGAGCAGATCGATGTCCGTGCTATCCGCGATCCCCAATTCGCGAACCGCCGAGAAGACGTCATCGCTCGTCGCGGCGCTGTCGGTCCCTGTCGAGCCCGGGAGATAGGCATCCAGCAAATTCTCTGGATATCCTTCAGCGCGAAGCCGGGCGCGAATTTGGTCCGGGGTCATTCCGCTCGTCATGATGCGCTGCCGAAGCTGCTGGACGAGGGCGGGGTTGCTTTGGAGCATCTGCTGCGCCTGTTCCGGAGTCGGTCGCTGTGCGGCGACCAAGGCGGGGGCTCCATATACGACAACGGCCACGAGAAGTGACCGGAGGTTCAAATCACGCATGCCGTGGCGGGACGAGAGGAAGTGTGCGAATGGTCGCGCAGGGACTCGAACCCCGGACCTCTGCTGTGTGAAAGCAGCGCTCTAACCAGCTGAGCTACGCGACCGTCCAGCCGTATTGGCCAGAGCCGTAAAAGATACCCTGTCCTGGCATCCCCTGGTAGGGGCATCAATTGTTTCTCGTGCGGAACAGTGGTGAAAAAATGGGCCCAGCAGGGTTCGAACCTGCGACCGTCGGATTATGAGTCCGCTGCTCTAACCGGCTGAGCTATAGGCCCGAGATGCAAAAGTGCTCGCACCGTACTAGCAAGTGCCAGCACTTGCTAGCAAATGTTAACGCCTGCGCGGCGCCGGCGGAACGTCGCGGCGCCACGCAATGCGTCCATTTTCTTTCGGATTACAGCGACCCGCTCCACCCACGCGGCGTCCACTGCAGGCGGATCCGCCCTTCGAACATGGTATTCGACTTCCCGTTCACATGCCCGGCGTTGGTCGCGTGGTTCACGCCACCGTCACCCGTCACTTCGAGTCCCGGCGCGAGCATCATTCCGCCGACGATTCCGACGCGCGACACGTGCTCGACCGTCCCCATCAAGAATCCTTTCACGCTCGGATAGGCGCTGACGGGCGGGAAGGGAAGATGGAAGTCCCCTTCGCCCTGCCGCCGGTATGCGCCGTACACTTTGGTCGTCAAATACGGAATGACCGCGAGGTCGACGCCGGCGCGCACTTCATCATAGTCCGAAAACCCTTGCCCGAGTCCCACCCCGAAGCTCGAATACTGTTCGGCCGGATTCGGCGTCCGATATGCCAGCGCTGTCAACCGCGTGTACGACGCGAACGCCCGCTGCTCGCCAAGGAGCGGAACTCCGTCGATGGCGAACGTCGCACCATACGACGATGGTTCCTTGCACGTGGTCTTGCACCGATCGATCTGCACGTCGTCGAAGAACAGCTCACCACTGTACATCCCGAACCGGTCCGTCCGCAGCGCAAATGACCCGCCGACATTGAGATTGCCGTCCGTCTTTTCGTTCCGCCACGAGAGCGAATACACGTTGAGCGGGTTCATCAGTGAGAGATCGTAGGAGCGGCCGACTCCCGTTGTGACATACGCTTCGTTGATCCCGAGCTCGAGCGATCTCCATCGTCCTGCCAACCGATGCGCATAGAAGTATCGCGCGTGCACGCCATCCGTTTCGAAATCGTCATCGAGCTTCGCGGCGAGACTGGAGATGTGCAGCTTGTCCGTCCCGAGCAACGCGTACAGGTGATCGTACGAATAGGCATAGTTGCCGACTTCGAGCCCGTCGACATCCGACGGGCCCCAGTTCCGCCCGATGCGCCCAAGGAAGAGTTGCGCGTACGTCCACTGTCCGCCGACGTACGCATCCTGCGTCCGTCCAGCCAGATCGCGATCTTTGCGCCCGCCGAACTGGGGATCATTGTTCAACCGATTGTCGGCGATCGGATGCAGCATCATGACCAGCGGTCCCGCCGTGAATCCCACGCGAATCCCGGCGCCGCCAGTCACGCTGTTCGACGTATCGGCCTGCATCAAGTCGCGAATCCCTGACGTCTGTCCCGTCATGAAGAGGTCGCCATTGATGAACAGGTGCCCCGCCGACGGGTCGCTGGCACCCTCCATCTGCTTCGCCATTCCATCGCCATAGCGAACCAGCGCGGTTTGCAGCGCCAACGCATACGAGCGAATCACCGGATTTCGGGACTTCGCCAACACCGAATCGGCACCGATCGCCAACGCGTGTGCCGTGTACGGACGCTCGAGCGCCGACACGTTCTTCAATGCGCCACGCGCGATCAACGCGTCGGCGTATTTGTACGCGATGTCCTCTAATGGAACATACGGCGAGGCTTGCGCGCCGGCTCGCGGCGCAACCACCGTTGCGGCGACAACCGCGCCCGCGAGGGGGAGGCAACCCGCGAGCAACATCGTGCGCGCACGGCGCGCGAACAGACCAGCGAAACGTGACGGACGCGGAGTGGCGCCGTCGGAATCAGTCACAAAACAGGGCATAGGTCACGAGCGCAAAATGGTGGACTCAAAGGACGTCGACGCCCGGCCAGCCGGCGCAGTCCCGATATGATACGCATCAAAGGCCTCAATTACTTCAACTGGGCTGACCGTGGCGGCTCCCAGCTTCCCAACTTCCACCCCAGCCGCAAAATTGGCGATCACCGCCGCCTCCGCCGCCGTCGCCCCCGCCGCCAGCATCGTGGCGAGATAGGCGGTCACCGTATCTCCCGCGCCCACGACGTCGTACACCTCCCGCGCCGTGGTCGGAACCTGGCCAATCGTCCCGCCAGCGGACAAGAGCACCATTCCGCGCTCGCCAAGCGTCAGGAGGAGATGCTCGACGTCGAGACGGGCCAACGTGTCTGGGAGCGAATCCGGATGTTCCAGGTCGACCGCGGCCCCGAGCGCCGCCTCCAGCTCGCGGCGGTTCGGTTTGAAGATCGTCGCCCCGCGATACTCGAAGAAATTCCGGTATTTCGGGTCGACGACGATCGGAATCCCTCGTGCCAGCGCCGCCTCGATGCTCGCACGGATCACGGCGGGGGTGAGCACCCCCTTGTTGTAATCCTCGAGCACGAGCGCGTCAGCCAGGGCAATCGCTTGTCGCGCGGCTGATATCAAATTTGTGATATTCTCGCCGTCGAGCTCCGTGTCGTCCTCCTCATCGACGCGAACCAACTGCTGGGCCCGCGCAACAATGCGGGTCTTGGTCGTTGTCGGGCGGCTCGTATCGACGACTCCGGACACATCCGCCCCAGCCTCCCGCAACATTGCTCGCAACTCGGCGCCCGCGACGTCGCCCCCCACAGTGCAGATCATCCGGCATTGCGCGCCCACACCAAGGACGTTCTGCGCGACGTTGGTGGCTCCGCCGAGTGCGCGGCGGCGCTCCCGGACGCGGACGACGGGAACGGGCGCCTCGGGTGAAATGCGCTCCACGTCACCACGGAGATAGACGTCGAGCATGGCATCGCCGACGATGGCGATGCACGAACGCGGCGCACGGTCCAGGAGCGCCACGAGGCGGTCACGCGTAATGGTCTCGATCACGGTATCGAAGCTAGCCCAAACCGTCAGATCAGCAAAGATGACGCAACAGATGACTCCCCGATCAAGCCAAGTCGGGCTCCTACGCGCGCTTTCGAATCGGGCGCTCGGTCCCGCCGAGGGGGTGACGGGTTGCGCTGGGGCATGTCCTTTGCCTTCTTCCTCGGCACATGACCATCGTCCAACGGCTGAACGCGAGGGCCAAAGCGAAGATCCACTCGCTCCAAGAAGCCTTTGTCCTCGCCGGCCACGCGCTGCGATTCATTTTCGCACGCCCCTTCTATTGGCAGGATCTCGTGCAGCAAATGGACGCCATTGGCGTGCAATCATTGGGAATCGTCGTGCTGACCGGATTTTTTACCGGGATGGTGCTCGCGCTCCAGTCCGCGGTCCAAATGCGGCGCTTTGGTGCCACGACGTACGTCGGGAGCTTGGTCTCCGCGTCGATGATTCGCGAGCTCGGTCCGGTCCTCGCCGGATTGATGGTCGCCGGACGCGTCGGCTCCGGCATCGCGGCGCAGCTCGGGTCGATGCGCGTGACGCAGCAGATCGACGCGCTCAACGTTATGGGGACCGATCCGATCAAAAAGCTGGTTACGCCGCGCGTCCTTGCGGCACTCATCATGTTGCCGGCGCTCACCGTCATCAACGATCTCGCGGGGATTTTGGGCGGCAGCCTGATCGCGAAAGTGTACGTGCAGCTCCCCGTTTCATTGTATTGGAGTACGGTGTGGGATCAAATCTCCAATGGTGGATTCCTGTTCACCATCATCCCCAACGATTTCGTGCACGGCCTGTTCAAGCCCTTCGTCTTCGGTGGCATCATTTCGTTGACAGCCTGTCACTACGGGCTCCGGACGACTGGTGGCACTGAAGGGGTCGGTATTTCCACGACACGGACCGTGGTGGCGGCGAGCATCTTGATCCTCGTCGTCGACTACTTCATCACGCAAACGCTGCTCGCGGTGCTCGGCTGATGACGACGCCAGACGAGCGTGAACCACTTGCGTCGGAGCTCCCCGTCTCTGAGCCAAACATCACGGAGACACCGCCCCCTGCGGACGACACGACCATCGATCGGCGTTCCACAGAGCGACGATCCGACGAGCCGGAGGCCCCTACCTCCGGCACTCCGCAAACGCCCCGGCGCCAAGTGCGCCGAGTCCGCGCGGCGATTCGCCATGAGCTGGATGTCGATCGGGAGTCGGAGCCTGTGCAGGAAGGGCTTCCCGTCATCGAGCTGCGCGACGTCTCGCTGGCGTTCGAGCGCCCAATTTTGGACTCCGTTTCGTTCCAGGCGTACGGCGGCGAGACGATCGTCGTCGTCGGCGAATCCGGAACGGGGAAGTCGACCATCCTCAAGTTGATTCTCCGGCTCCTGACGCCGGATCACGGTGGCGTCTTCGTTCACGGGCGTGACATCTCGAAATTGTCGTTCGAGGAAGCGTTGCAGATCCGGCAGCACATGGGGATGGTCTTTCAAGGGGCCGCGCTGTTCGACTCCCTCAGCGTCTTCGAGAACGTCGCATATCCGTTGCGCGAGCACACGATGCTTGCCGACGACGAAATCGAAGCCCGCGTTCGCGAGACGCTCCACTTCGTCGATCTCGATCCGGATCAAGTCATGGAGCTGAGCCCGGCCGAATTGTCGGGGGGGATGCAAAAGCGGGTGGGGATCGCGCGTGGGTTGGCGGCGAATCCCGAAATCATGTTGTACGACGAGCCGACGTCAGGGCTCGACCCGCTCACCACGGCGACCATCACGCACCTCATCTTGAAGTTGCAGCGCGAACTACACGTGACCAGCATCGTCGTGTCGCATGACATTCGGTCGGCGTTCCGCATGGCGAGTAAAGTCGCGTTGCTCTCGCAGCATCACATTACCTTCTTCGGCACGCCGGAAGAGATGGCATCGTCCGACGATCGATACATTCAAAGCTTCCTGGGCGGATATTAAATGCGGCGCTCCTCCATCATTACTTGGGATCAAGTCCGCGTGGGCGGGTTGCTCGTCGTCGCGCTCGGAATCCTCGCGTTCGCGGTCTACCGCCTCGGAAAGGAGGCCAAGCTCTTCTCCTCGCGATACAGGCTCATTGCATTCGTTTCGAGCGCGAATGGGTTGCGCGAAGGGGGAACCGTCACCGTTGCGGGACAGCTCGCCGGTTCGATTCGCAAAATCGAGTTTCTTCCTGTCGATGCGGATACCACCCGCAATCTTCGCATCACCGTCGACATCGACGAATCCTTGCGTGAACAAGTGCGTCGCGATTCCCGCGTGATGCTGCGCACCCAAGGACTCCTTGGCGACAAATTTTTCGATATTACCCCAGGGACGCCGCGCTTCCGCGCGTTGCATGATGGCGACACGCTCATGCTTGGCAACTCGGTCGACTACGACGCGATGTTGCAGCAAGCGTCGGTCGCGATCACCGACATCGTCGCGCTCACCCACGATCTTCGGAGCGTGACCAACGCGCTCGTGAAAGGAGAAGGGACCGCCGGCCAACTCCTCACCAATCGTGGCCTCTATGATCGGCTCAACACGACCCTCGGCAGTGCTGGCGCGTTGCTGACACGACTGCAAAATCCGAAGGGGAGCATGGGGCGGCTGCTCGACGATCCGGCGTTGTATGACAATCTCACCCATATGATCGCGTCCGTCGATACGGTGGCCGCGCAGCTCCACAGTGGGAAAGGGACCGCGTCGCGTCTCTTGTATGACGACTCGTTGTACAACAAGCTCCTAACCGTCACGACCGGCGCCGATTCACTCGTCAGACGATTCTCACAGAGTAACGGTACTGCCGCCAAGTTGATGTCCGATCCCGCGTTGTACGAGCAGTTGGTCCAGGCGGTGGCTCACTTGAACGAGATTCTGGTCGACATCCGGAAGAACCCGAAACGGTACACCAAGGGCGCCGTCAAGTTATTTTGAGGGGTGACCACCTCGTATGATCTCGACATCGTCGTAACGCGCGGCGACACGGTAGAATCGTGGCACCGTGTCGCCGCCGCCGTGGTCTCGGCGGACCGGGTCATCGGAACCGCCCGAGACGCCGGGATGGTCACCTATTGGCGCTCCTGCGCCAAACCCTTGCAAGTCCTCCCGCTGATTCAGAGTGGACACGCGGATCAGCTCGGCTGGGGCGACGACCAGATCGCCCTCGCCTGCGCGTCACACGGCGGCGAGCCGGAACACGTCGCCATCGCCGAACGGATGTTAGCCGACATCGGGCTCGAGGAAGGCGATCTGGCGTGCGGCGTTCAGGAACCTCTGTCGCAACGAGGGGCCCGGATCCTCCGCGAATCGGGTGAACGCCCGACGCGCCTGCACAACAACTGCTCCGGTAAGCATGCCGCGATGCTGGCCATGGCGCACCTATCGGGGTGGGGAACCGAAGGGTACGACCGCGCGGAACACCCCGTCCAACGGTCGATTCTGCAAGCCGTTGCGGAATGGACCAGCGTTCCCGCCTCGCAAATCAAACTCGGCGTCGATGGTTGCGGCGTCGTCGTCTTCGCGCTCCCGCTCGACGCCATGGCGCGCGCCTATGCCCGTTTCGCGATCGCGGCCCGCGACGAGGATGGCGCACCGGCACGCGTGGTCAACGCGATGGTGACGAACCCATTTCTCGTCGGCGGGACCGACCGGTTCGATTCGGTGTTGATGGAAGAGACCGATGGTCGCGTGCTCTGCAAGATCGGCGCGGAAGGGGTCCACTGCGCGTGCATCCTCGACGCGGGGATCGGAATCGCCCTCAAGGCGGAAGATGGTGCCGTGCGCGCCCAATACCCGGCGCTCATCGCCCTCTTACAACGACTTGGCGTCCTGACAGAAGAGCTGTCGCCACGGCTCGCCGACTTCGCGTGGAAGCCGGTGCGGAATACCCGCCATGAAGTGGTCGGCGAAGTCCGCCTGGCTGCACAAATTTGACCATGCCGGTCGCGATTTGACCATCGCGCCGCCGCCTGATCCCATTATCGTCCATTAATGACCTCTGCGGACTTTCCCGAAGCCCTGCGCCATCTGGTGCGCATCGCCGCCGCCGTCGCCGGTGCGACCCCCGGCGTCATTCGGCGCGTCATGACCGAGGCCAAAGAGCACGTCGATCCCGCGCAGGTGGACGAAGTGCTCCTGCAGTCGTACCTCTTTGCCGGACTTCCACGTGCATTGAATGCGACGACGCTCTGGCGCGACATCTCGGGCGTTGCCGCTCCGGAACACGATGCGCCGACGGCCACCGGAACGCTGGCCACGTGGGAGCGCGACGGCGACGTCGCCTGTCGCACCGTGTACGGGCGGGTGTACGAGAGTCTCCGCCGCAACATTCGCGCGTTGCATCCCGCTTTCGATCAATGGATGATCGTCGACGGATACGGTAAAGTCTTGTCACGCCCCGGGCTGGATCTGATCCAACGTGAGCTGTGTGTCGTCGCCGCATGCGCCGCCGCACAACAAGTCCCGCAACTCCGCTCGCACGTCCGCGGCGCACGCAACTCGGGCGCGACGCGCGACCAAATCGCGCAGACGATCGCCGCCCTCACCGACGTCATTCCGCTCGAAGCGATGACGATGGCGCGCGAACAACTCGTCGGCCTCAAGGATCTCTGACCATGTTCATCGATAAAGTCACTGTCCACGTCGCGGCCGGCACGGGCGGATCTGGATGTACCTCGTTCCGGCGCGAACATCGTGTCCCCATGGGCGGCCCCGACGGCGGCGACGGTGGACGCGGCGGCGACGTGATCGTTCGCGGCGATTCAAACCTGGCGACGCTGCTCGACTATACGTATCGCGACTCGTGGACCGCCGAACGCGGCGAACACGGCATGGGCTCCAACATGACGGGACGCAGCGGCAAGAATGTGGTCCTCCCAGTCCCGCCCGGCACGATCGTGCGTGACGCGGAAACGGGAGCAATCCTCGCCGAAGTCCTCGCGAACGGTGAAGAATTCGTCGTTGCACAAGGCGGCAGGGGGGGGAAGGGAAACGCGTTCTTTGTCACGGCGACGCATCAATCGCCCCGCGAATGGCAGCCAGGCGAAGAAGGGGTGACCCGCACGCTCGAGCTCGAGCTCAAGCTGATCGCCGACGTCGGATTGGTCGGACAACCGAACGCCGGAAAATCGACGCTGCTGTCTGTGATCTCCGCGGCGCGCCCCAAAATCGCGGACTATCCTTTCACGACGCTCGCGCCGAACCTCGGGGTCGTCCAACTCAGCGATCACCGCACGTTCGTGGTCGCCGATATCCCAGGCATCATCGAAGGTGCACACGAAGGGAAAGGACTCGGTCTCCAATTCCTCCGCCACATCGAACGGACACGCATTCTCGCGTTCCTGATCCCGATCGATGCGCTCGACTGGCAAGCGGAATACGATCAACTTCGCAACGAGATCTCGTCGTACAGCGCGGAGCTCGCCACGAAGCCACACTGTGTCGTCTTCACGAAGCTCGACTTGTTGGGCGAAGAGTACATCCCACCCATCGAAACACCAGGCGCATTCGGCCGCTTCGCGATCAGCGCCGCCAACCGTGACAACTTGGACTCGCTCCTCGCCGCATGGTGGACGCAACTCCTGACGCTCAAACAACAGCAAGTCATCGAAATCACCGAACTCCCACTCCCGTGACCGCCCCCGCGCTCTGGTCCCAGAGCGACGCCGACTTTCCACCGCTCCTCGCGAACATCCCCTCCGCCCCCCACGCGCTCTACACACTCGGCGACCGTACCTCCCTTGAGGGAAAATGCGTCGCGATCGTCGGCACTCGGCATCCAACGCCATATGGCGAACGGATTACGACGCGCCTGGTCCACGCACTGGTTGACGCAGGGATCTGCATCGTGAGCGGAATGGCGAAGGGAATCGACGGCGTCGCACACCGCGCCGCACTCACGGCACGCGGACGCACCGCCGCGATATTAGGGACGGCGATCGACGCTCCATATCCACGAACGCATGCGGCACTGTACGACGCGATCGTCGCCGACGGTGTCGTGCTCTCCGAGTACGCCCCAGGAACGCCGATGTTTCAGGGCTGTTTCCCACGACGGAACCGCATCATCGCGGGACTCGCGCCAGTTACAGTAGTCGTCGAAGCGGGCGAGAAAAGCGGTGCATTGATCACCGCGAACTACGCCGCCGACTACGGACGAACGGTAGCCGCGGTCCCCGGTCCGGTCGACTCACCGCAAAGTCAGGGAAGCAATCAATTGATCCGCGATGGCGCCAACGTCATCCTGGATCCACAAGATCTGCTTACGCTCCTCGGACTCTCCCAAACAGCACCAACAACCCATGAATCCGCCGATGCGCCGGCGAAGACACAGGCCGCTACACCGACCAAATCGCGCAGCCAGCCCCAATCGAACGACGCCCCACCGTCAGACATGACTGCCGCACAACACGCGATCTGGAACGCCATCGCCCCCGGTCGAGACGTCGACGCGATCCTCGCGATCACGGGCCTCTCGGCGAGCGAAGGGGCGGTCGCGATTACGATGCTCGAAATGCGCGGCGTCATCACCTGTCTCCTCAACGGAGAACTCCAAAAGCGGTAGCCGAAGACCGGTCCCCCCACATAGCTTTGCCTATGCCCGAGCACCGGCACCCCGCGCCGCTGTCCCCCGCGACAGTGCGACATCTCTACCTCCACGTCCCCTTCTGCGCTCGGCGCTGCTCATATTGCGATTTCTCCATCGCGGTCCGCGCCAACACGCCCGTCGATGCATATGTGTCGGCATTGCGCGCGGAGCTGGAACGCCAATCGCGTGAGCATTGGGCGC
>Ga0105241_10000080_pt1 | contig 71562 bp, 62 predicted proteins | sample KBSC64metaG_FD_80422 | JGI IMG/M metagenome (GOLD analysis project Ga0105241, IMG submission 80422) | Corn rhizosphere microbial communities from Kellogg Biological Station, Michigan, USA - KBS C6-4 metaG | ecosystem: Host-associated > Plants > Roots > Rhizosphere > Soil | place: Michigan, USA... | reverse complement strand
TTTGGTGTTGAGCCGGAGCTTGCGGCGGATGCAACCGAAAGCTACAGGACGGGAAAGCTGACAACATGGCCGGCCGAACTGACCTCACGGACCATCGCGGATGGCCTTCGGACGCAAAGCATGGGGGTGAGGAACTTCGCCCATATTCAGGCGTTTGTGGACGGGATTATTACCGTTACCGAAGCGGAGATTCGGGCGGCGATGCGGGCGATTCTAGCTCAGGCGCGGATTGTTCCCGAACCGAGCGGGGCGGTGACCTCGGCGGCGCTGCTGTTCCATCGGGCGGAGTTGCCCGCCTTCAAGACGGCTGTGGCGGTGGTCAGCGGAGGCAATGTGGATCCGGTGTTGCTGGCTGAGGTGCTTACGGAATCCGGGTCTTAGCGTCGGTTGAACTATGATCTTGTGTGAGATGAAGACCCCTTTATGCAGTGTGCGACTGCTTGCGGCGTTGCTGATGATCTGTGTGCTTCCGCTCTCTGCCCAGAAGAAGAAAGACCAGATTCAGAAGCCAATCGCGGGACCGCGCGCGACAGCGCTTCGCGTGACCTGGCTGTATGTCTCGGCCAGTACAGAGGCCCAGAAGGTAGATCGCGTGCAGCCGGGCCGCGAGCTTGTAGTCGCCGAAAAGAGTGGCGAGTGGCTGCGCGTCTTTGCGAACACCGATGTAGAAGAAGAGCACACCGCCGATCAGCCGATCTTCGATACGAATGAGGTGACCCCTCCCATCTCGGGATGGATGCAGGCAAAAGGGGTGGTGATTGAGAACACGCCAAACGGTGACCAGATATTGATGGGCGCTGCTGCCGACGAAGAGGCGCAGGCGAACGACCCTCGGGGCCCGGTGAACGCGGCGCGTACCGCTCATCTGCTCTATCGTCGGCTGGCGGAAATCTTCGCCAACTCGCCACTGGCGGCAGAGGCGGCGTGGAGAGCGGCGGATATCTCGTGGCAGATTCAAAAGGCCGATGCCCGAACACGACCCTCGGCGAAAGAGCGGGATCCTTATCTCCGCGATCTGATGGACGAGGATGCACTCAAGCGCGTGATTCGCAACTATCCGCGTACGAAACAGGCGGATTATGCGTCATTCGAGCTTCTCGATAACAAGATGTGCGGCGACTGGCAGGGACAGACGAAGTGTCCGGAGAAGGAGTCGGAGATCTACGAGAAGTTTGCCGCCGAACATCCCGATGGACCGCGGACGGCGCAGGCACTCTATCTGGCCGTTTACCGGCAGGCAGTTCTAAAAGACATGTATGCGGCGGACGAAAACGAGAAAAAAAGCGAAGCCGCACATGCGCATGCGCGCGACCTGGCAGCACGAATGAAGGATAAATTTCCGCAGGCGGACTACACGGCGCGCGCGGCAATGCTGGTGTTCAAACTGGACCAGAACATTCCGGTGTACGGCATTGATAAACAGTAGGTCGCACAGTTTGACACTCGTTTCGCCAATTAGCCCGTAGGATATAGAGCGGAGGCTCTTTGAACGTCTATATTCAGTCGCTTCTTCTGGGCATTGTTGAAGGCCTGACGGAGTTTCTACCCGTGAGTTCGACAGCGCATTTGCGGATCGTTGAGGCCGCAATGCGCATTCCGCTCGATGATGCTTATTGGATCATGTACACGATCGTGATCCAGGCAGGCGCCATTCTTGCGCTGATCCTTCTTTATCTCGGACGCATCGTTGCATTCATCAAGAGCTTTCCTCGCGGCGAGAGCGGGGATAAGACATGGGCAAGTCATCCCATCTCTCTGACGCTGATCGCGTTTTTCCTTACCTCGGCTATTGCTCTGCCCCTGCATAAGATCAGCGAGAAGCATCTGGAGAGCGTAGCGGTGATGTCGTGGACTCTTCTGATCGGCGGCATCATCATGTGGGTGGTGGATGCGAGGGCGTCGAAGTATGAACCGACCACAGTTCATGTGGAGGAGATGAGCCTTGGGCAGGCAATCTGGATCGGTGTCTGCCAGTCTCTTTCAGCTGTATTCCCGGGAACGTCCCGTTCAATGTCGACGATTGCGGCGGGGCAACTGGTTGGGATGGACCGGCCGTCCGCTTTGGAGTTCAGCTTTCTGCTTTCGATTCCAACGATGATTGCCGCGACGGCGTGGGATCTGCTGAAGTCAATCCATCCGAGCCAGAAGGCGCTGGCCGCCGGAGCTGTCCCTATGGCACAGGTCAACATGAACGGGCAGCGGTGGATCGTTCTGGCGATCGGGTTTGTTGTGTCATTTCTGGTTGCGCTCGGCGTGGTCGAGTGGTTCCTGGCCTGGGTACGGCGGCATGGATTTACGCCATTCGCGGTCTACCGGATCATCCTCGGGATCGTGCTGCTGGTACTGGGCAGCCGGCTTTTCAATCTGTAGATGATCGAAGATCTACCATATCTCCGCCACCGAGAGACATGCGCATCCGGGCTCAAAAGGACGAGAGCCACCGGCAGTTCAAGTCGCGGATGGCTCTTTCTGATTGAGCCGGAGAGCTTGAGCAGGGTCGGGATGCAAGAGCGAAAGCACATAGCGAACGCATTCTGACAAGGACAGGGGCGTCGTGTCGAGAATCTCGCAGCCGGCTTCCAGCGCTTCTCGATGCAGGTATTGGCTCCAGGAGAGCATGCTTTCGTTTGCCAATTCCGGCTGAAGCCGGTAGCGCGTCAACCGGTCTAAGCGAGTGGCATCGTCGCATTCGATGCACAGGATCCGCGCATTTTCGATCCTGAATTCAGCCAAAGCTTCGCGAATGAATGCCATTCGCATCTGTCCTTCAAACAGGATGGCATCGCCTGCACCGACCATCGGCGCGATTCTCTCGAACCACTTCAGAGTCATCGCGCGTTGCCATGCCCCTCCCGGCTGATGCCCGCTTCCATAACTGGCCATCACTTCCCCTGAGGGCACGCCGATCGAGTCGAAACGGAGAACCGTGACGGAAGGGCTTTCTTCTTCTATCGCGTTTGCGATCGCTGTCTTGCCTGAACCGGATGCGCCGGTCATGACGACCAAAGCCAAATTGACCTCCCCTGGGCGCACCCCCTGTTGAGTATAGGGGCTTTCGTAATTGGGCCTCCTTAGTCAGATCTCGTCCACGCCGAAGATCCCGCTCGCATCCCGAGCAGCCCGTTTTGGGGGTGGATTCGGTGGTTCCTGCTGAGGGATTTGGCCGGAAATCGAAGTTGGCAGCGGGGATAATGAAGGATGCCTTGGGATTTGTCTGCCCCTAGCAGCCTGATCGCATCGGTCTTGTGGATCGCGTCGGATGCGGGCGGCCAGGGCGCGGAGGCATCTCCTCGATGAAGCCGATACCGATCAGTTTGTCCCCGACACGCAGCCGCGCGCTGAATGTGTTCCTGGGCGCAGTGCTGACACTGGCATCAATTCTTCTCTTTCTGGCTCTAGCGACGTACCATCCGTCTGATCCATCGATGAATACGGCGACCGGGCCAGAGCCGGGAAATGCCGTTCACAACTGGATCGGACTGCTGGGATCTTACCTGAGCGATGTGTTGTTGCAGGCATTCGGGTTGACGGTGTTTCTGGCGCCGGTGTGGATGGGCGGACTGGGGTGGAACTGGCTTCGGTCACGGGCAGCGGGGACCGCGATCTTAAGGTGGATGGGCGTGGCCCTGGCCGTGATTTTCACGCCGGCACTATTCGGCTTGCTGCCCTGGCACTGGCGGTGGATGCACGCGATTCCGGCGGAAGGTGTGATGGGACGCGTGATCTCCGGGGTGCTGGTGGCCTACCTGAACATCCAGGGCGCCTGGCTGGTAGCGTTGGTGCTGGCGGGAGTGGGAATTTATTTCGCCTCGGATATCAGCTTCAAGACGATCAAGACGCAGATCGAAGATCGCTGGCTGAACATGGTGGCGTGGCATGACCGCTATCGAAATTGGAAAGAAGATCGAGCGGAGCGGAAGCGAGAGCTCGAAGAGCGGTATATGGAGACGCAGCCCGGTCCGGCGCAGCGGCTTTTCTCGGGTGCGATTGGCGACGGGCAGGAAATGATGCCTGAGGATGTCGCTCCCCCACAGACACTCACAAGCAAGCTGGCATCATTGTTCGCGAAGAAGAGGGCTGCCGCGCAGGAGCCGGATCCCGTAGAGGAGATACCAGCGTTCCAGCGGGCGGCGAAGGAGGCAGAGGAGCCGATCCCCTCACGTCGTTCGAGCATATGGGAACCTGTTGCAGCGGCGGCTCCCGCGGTTTCCCCGAAGGCACCGGCGCCGGCGAATGCTCATGAAACAGCTGCGCCCGCACGCAGCGTTATCGAGATGAGGCAGCAGCCAGTGGCACAGCAGCCTCCCATGCCGGTGCCGGCACCCATTACACCGGTGGCGGCCGCGCCTGTCCCAGCTGCGGCCCATGCTACCGCGGGTCCAGGCAGTATTGCCATTCACGAACGGGCCGATATGGATGAGAAGCAGGTGACTGTCGCGCCGAAGCATGTGAGCGGATATAAGCTGCCAGCAAGCACACTGCTCAACTCCGGGAGCGCGCCGCAGATTGTGCGCGAGGATGCATTGCGGGATGAAGCCAAGGTTCTCGTCGAGAAGTGCGCCGAGTTTGATGTGATGGGGCAGGTGGTGCAGATCAACCCCGGGCCTATGGTGACGACCTACGAGTTCAAGCCCGAGGCGGGGGTGAAGTACTCGCGGGTGACGGGGTTGGCCGAAGACCTGTGCCTGGCGATGCGCGCCGAGAGCATTCTGATCGAGCGCATGGCCGGCAAGAGTACCGTCGGCATTCAGGTTCCGAATCACGAGCGGGAGACGATCCACCTGCGCGACGTGCTGGAGTCTGAGACTTTTGCGAAGGCAAAGTCGCGGCTGACGCTGGCAATGGGCAAGGACATCAACGGGCGGATTGTGACGGCGGATCTGGCGTCGATGCCGCATGTGCTGATTGCGGGTTCGACGGGATCGGGCAAATCGGTCGCCATTAACGCGATGATCATGAGCCTGCTATACCGGACGACTCCGGCGCAGGTTCGCCTCATCCTCGTAGATCCAAAGCGAGTGGAACTCGGCATGTACGAGGGAATTCCGCACCTCTTCACCCCAATCATTACGGAGCCTAAGCTGGCCGCGAATGCACTGCGGAACGCAGTACGGGAGATGGAGCGGCGGTTGAAGCTGCTGGCGAGCCGAAGCGTACGGAACATCGACCAGTACAACAAGCTGTTTGACAGCGCGATGCCTTCCCTCTTTGACGATGGGACAGAAGAGCAACCGCTTCCCTACATCGTGATCATCATCGACGAATTGGCCGATCTGATGATGTTGGACCGGGCCAACGTGGAAGAGTCGATTACCCGTCTGGCGCAGATGGCGCGAGCGGTGGGCATCCACCTGGTGCTGGCGACGCAGCGGCCCTCTGTGGATGTGATCACAGGTCTCATCAAGGCGAATGTGCCGACGCGCATAAGCTTCCGGCTGGCAACCAAGGTAGACTCCAGGACGATTCTGGATACGAATGGGGCGGAAGCCCTTCTGGGACGGGGCGATATGCTCTTTTTGCCCCCAGGTACCAGCCGTCTGATGCGGTTGCACGCTCCTTTCGTAAGTGAAAAGGAGACTGCGGCGGTCGTAGCGTTCTGGAAAGACCAGGGTTCGGCGGAGTATGTTGAGGGCTTCCTCGAGTCGCCGAAGGAAGAGCGGCAGAATAACTTCGAGGGCGGCAGCGGCGATGCGGACGAGAATGATCCCATGTTCGATGACGCTGTCCGGCTGGTATTCGAGTTTGGAAAGGCGTCCACTTCGCTGCTGCAGCGGCGGCTGCGGATTGGGTATGGCCGGGCAGCACACTTGATCGACCTGATGGAACGGGATGGACTGGTGGGACCGGCGGACGGCTCCAGGCCGCGGGAATTGCTGAAGGCACCGGGATGGCTTCACGAAATTTCGGTGGGTGAGGAATGATCTAGTTGTATCCCGCCCTGAACGGTAAAAGGCCTTTCAGGATCGGCACCCAGGGGTACAGTGACTCATGGTGAGCACGCAGGCAGTAAAGCAGGGCAGGACGTATGCTCGGGATTGGCGAAAAGCACGAATTACCTACCGTACTTCTTATCGATGATGACCTGGTAAGCCGTGAGGTGATTGCCACGGTCCTTACGCTGCACGGACATATGGTGCACACGGCAGAAACGGGCGATGAGGCTCTCGCGTTGCTCTCCGGCGGCAGCGTGTCACCGGGTGTGGTGTTGATGGACGCGCAATTGCCGGGGCTAAGCGGAGCAGAACTCATTGCCAGGCTGCGCTCGGCTTGTGAAGCCACCATCCTGCTGATCAGTGGCAGCCAGCCCGCCGATGAACTGATTGCAGCCGCGGACGGTTTTCTGATGAAGCCGTTTGGCGCGGCGGATCTGGCCAGGGAACTCGGGCAGCATAAACCGCAGCAAAAGCAGGTGGTCGAAGAAACCGACCCGGTGGTGAACCCTGAGACGCTGGCGCAGTTTCGGCAATTGATGACCGAGGCGACGGTGCGCGAGATCTACTCGGCTGTGATCAACGACCTGCACAAGCGTCAAGAAACCCTTGAAAAAGCCATCGCCGAGGGCAATTCGGACGAGGTAAAGCGGATCGGGCATGCCATCAAGGGAGGGTGCGGAATGGCAGGTGCGATGCAGGCATCCCGGCTCGGAGCTATCTTTGAGAGCAAGAGTGATCAATTGGATAACTGTGCCGATGCGCTGAAAGAGTTATATCAAGCGACTAACAAGCTCGAGCGTATGCTGGAGAAAGAATTCCCGGCATAGGTTACGAGCGGTGTTTGGCGATTATGCGGGGACGTGAGATATATGAATGCGGGCCACTTCGGTAGCCTGCGCGTTAGTTTGGGCTTATTCGGAGGATTTGCGCTCGTGGAACAACCAATCCGCATCGTACTGGCCGACGATCATCCGGTAGTTCGTATCGGCGTCCGCAACATGCTGACGGAGCGCGACGGTTTTGAAGTGGTGGGCGAAGCCGATGACGGCGATGAAGCCATCACGCAGACCCTGGAACAGACGCCCGATATTCTTCTGCTTGATGTGCAGATGCCGCGTCTGCCCGGTCTCGAAGCCATGCGCGCCATCATGAACGGTTCGCCTACCGTCAAGATCATCCTTCTCACTTCCACCATTACAACCCAGCAGATCATTGAAGCGCTGCATATCGGCGCTCGCGGCATCGTGTTGAAGGATGCACTGGCCGGCGCATTGCACACCGCGATCCGTACGGTGTATGCAGGCGACTACTGGATTGGCGGCAAGCGGGTCGTAAACCTGGTTTCCGCTCTGCACGACCTGATGCGCCAGGCACAGCCACCACAGCGGAAGACGTATGGACTGACGCCGCGCGAACTGGATGTGGTGGGCTGCATCGTGGAAGGTTGCAGCAACCGGGACATCGCCAAGCAGTTCACGCTGAGCGAGGAGACGGTGAAGCGGCACCTGTCGAATATCTTCGATAAGACCGGCGTTTCGACACGACTGGAACTTGCTCTCTTTGCCATCGCGCACCAGTTGGTGGCTCCTCAGGGGCAGCAGCAATAAGTTCACCCGGATTGAGAAAGCCCCGCAACCTCACGTTGCGGGGCTTTTCTTCTGCCCTGAATGAGTCTGTACTTCCCAGCATAAGGGAGTCTACGGACGATGAGGCTTTGGAAAGACCTCGGATGAGCTGGTGAACCTTACAGTTCTTGCGTTCGTGCGAGGAAAGTAGAACCTTGATGAAGAGATGCCGCGGCAGGAACTCAGGAGTATGGCTGCGGCGCCTGGTATCGCAGCGCAATGAAGATACCTTATTCTTTTAAAAGGCAGAAATATGTATAGGATTGAGCCATAGCCATGCCATCGTTTGAAGAATCTCTAAAGAAACTCGAATCGATTGTCGAAACGCTCGAGAAGGGCGATCTGTCGCTAGAAGACTCCATCAAGCTTTTCGAAGAAGGCACTGTCCTCTCTGCCGCCTGCAAAAAAGAGCTCGACGAGGCGGAAGGTAAAGTTCAACTCCTCATCAAGCAGCGCGACGGCTCTTTCAAGACGGAGTCATTTTCCACCGAGAAGAAAAGCTGAGAAAGCCATCCGGGCTCTCAATTTTTCCTGGATCTTCCACCCTCTCCGGCGATAGGCTGTGAAGCACCTCACGCGCCAGCCTCCCTCGATCACCGGCTCGTGATTCTGGAGGTTCCCCCGATGCTCAAGTCCATCGGAGTCGTGCTGGGAAGTTACGCGCTGTCTATAGTCCTTGTGCTCTGCACGGACCCCCTTCTGAGTCGGATCTTTCCCGGGGACTTCGAGAAGGGCCATATCCCATCCGACGCGCCACTCCTCTGCAGCACGGGATTCTTCATCGTTATCTCGATCGCATGCGCATATGTATGCGCCCGCTTTGCGCCGCGGCGCCCTTCGACACATGTGTTCTGGCTGTTCATCCTCGGCGAAGTGATGGGCGTCGTCGCCATCATCCCGAATTGGTCAAAGGGCTGGCCACACTGGTACTGGCTGTCGTGGTTGCTCAGCTGGCCGGTGAGCTGCTGGATCGGACTCGTGCTGTCAGGCAGCCGCTCCGCTGAGGCCACACAGGTTGCGAGCAGCATGTGAACAATCCGGCGCGGGACAAACGGCTCCTCGCATCGAGTCATCCAGGGCGCAGTGAGCGGGCGATCGAGGCTGCATTTACCTCGTTCCAGCGGATTTGCAGCCATTCAGTTCAGTCAGCAATTTCCGGACGTCTTCGAGGTCGCTGCCAAAACTGAGGGTCGCCTGCAATGTGGCGCTCGCACCGTCAGCATCGCCGGCAATGCATTGCACCCTGGCGAGATTCATGGACAGTCCGGGGAGGTCCTGGTTGCGGGAAAATGCTCGCTTAAGCAGAGTCAAGGACTCAGGTATCTCACCCCGCTTCGCTAGAAGCACGCCAAGGTTTGATAAAGCGGTCAGATCATCGGGAGCTTGCGTGAGTACCCGCCGGAAATGATCTTCCGCATCCTGCAAGTTCCCGCGTTCGGCACTCATGTTTCCGAGTGCATCAAGGACCGCGATGTCATTGGCATCGCTCGCGCGTAGGGCATTGAGCAGCGACCAGGCAACCGACTGTCTTGAGCTGTCCCCCTCAAGCAACGCATGGTAGTTTGCAAGGGCAAGATCTCTGGCATTCACCTCCGGTGAAAAGATCGGAATGAGGTCTCCGTCGTTGCTTTCGGCTGCGGAGCCTGGCCTTACGACATCGGGTAGCTTGAGAATCCTGTGATCTGTCCAGGCCACATGCGGGATATTCTCAGCACCAGTGCGCGGCATGTGGCAGCTTGTGCAGTCTCGGTTCTCCGGATGATGTGTCTGTGCGAACTTTGGCTGGTTATGGCAGGCAAGGCATTTGCCGCGAAAGAGAGCCGCCTTTTCTTCGGGGCGCGGGGAGTAGTGCGGATCGTGACAGCTGGTGCAGGACATGCGATCACCGCTCACGCGTTTGCATGTGCTCTGACTTAGCTGTTCAACTTCGCTGACGCCGCGATCTGTGATCTTCTCCTTCGTTTTCACATAGAACGCGAGGAATTTCGATATGGAATCTCCGGGGCGATAGTCCAGCGCTGAATGTCCGGCGCGCTCGATGTGCACGTCTCCTTCGAGATGGCAGTAGATGCACACGGAGTCGCGGCCGTCGGGGGTGAGCCCACTCGGGTTCACAATTCCGGCTTTGCCTCCGCTGCGCACGTGGGCGGCAGAGTTTCCGTGGCAGGCTTCGCAGGTGATGCCGGTATGAAGAAAGGGCAGTTGCTCGTAGCGATTGATGGTGCCGGGTGTGCTTGACTGAACAGAACTCATGTGACAGCGCAAGCACTCACTCTGCATGGGCAGAGGCGGCGGCATGCTGCGCATATCTGACAGTCCCGGCTTCATGTCATAGTTCTGCGTCGGCCCATACCACGCGACCGGAGACTCAAAGAGGAAGTTGTCAATCGAATAGAGGTAGGTAGTGCCGAGATGACCTGAACCGAGGAAGTAATTCAGGTTCAGTTTGCCGGCTACGTTGGGGATATTCAGGGAATGATAGGAGAGTGTCGGCCTGCCCTGCTCCAGCGCGATTGTGTACTCGACGCCGGATGGCTTGTGCTCGAATTGACCCCCGCGAAGTCGATCGGCAGCCGTGCCGCTCGCGTTGGCCATCGGTGTAGACAGGTAGTTGTTGAAGATCGCAGCATGACAGCGCGCGCACGCGCCGTCTGCATCACGGACTGAAGTGGCATTTTCGGCCCGCACCGACGGATTCAGAAGGCAGAAGCAAAAAAACGCAAGGACAACGACCAGAGCCCGCTTTTCGCAGGGCAGGATCTGCCTGTTGTATACGGACGATTGCCACGCTTGTGCGCGCGTTCTCATGTGTTTCTTCCTCTGCGATTCGCACCGAACGCTACTTCATTGACGGGTGAACGGGAGTCTTCTCGTTCCGATTCATCTCTCGGCCGTCCAGCCGCTTGGCAAGGCGCGGGCCTTCCGTCTCATGCAGACACCTTTACGATCACGCGCGCGGCATGAGTGCGGGACAGCATTCGAGAGAGCAAATCAATTCGGACAGGGTCTTGCGCTTGCAGCCAGTCCCGATGAGGAATCGCAGGCTTTCGAGCGAACCCAACGAGGTTTTAGTTTTAGGTATTCGACTATTTCGTCGCGGGAACCAAGGAGATTATATCTGGGAACACATTCTCCAGAGTGCCGGCGCTTGGCATCGATCCTGGATAGATGTACCATGATCCGTTCCAAAAACAGATGCCTCTGGGATGTTCCAGATGATCGAGGCGACCATGTGCAAGCGGTCCTTTATTGCCTTCGTTCTTTCCTTTGCCGGCTGTATCGCCTTCGCGGCATCGAAACCTCCTGAGAAACCCAAACCCGCTCAATCCATTCCGGAACTTCAGCAGCAGTTGACGAAAATACTTGCGGACAGCCACACGCCCGGAGTTTCTATTGCGATCGTCCACCGCGACGGGCCGGAGTGGGTGACTGCGTTGGGCAAGGCCGATGTCGCAGCCAACCGCGAGGCTACGGCGTGGACATTGTTTCGTATCGGGTCCACGTCGAAGGCATTCGCATCGTTATCCATCCTCAAGCTGGTGCGCGAAGGCAAATTGTCGCTCGAAGACCCTATTCACAAACTAGTTCCTGAAGTCGGCTTCGACAACCGGTGGGAATCCACTGATCCGGTCCGCGTAGTGCACCTGTTGGAGCACACCACCGGGTGGGATGACATGCATCTGCGCGAATATGCCAAAGACGCTCCGAACTTTGGCCTTCGCGAGGCGCTCGAGTTTGGCCGCTCTTCGCGATTTTCCCGGTGGCGCCCCGGGACCCGTATGGCCTACTGCAACACCGGCCCCGCCGTTGCCGCCTACATTGTCGAGAAAATCACCGGAGAGCGATTCGAGGATTATGTTAAGCAGAACTTCTTCCTGCCGATCGGGATGAAGACTGCGACCTACTTCAAACCCGACGGGAACGATGCCGCAACTCTTTATCACAACGACGGCAAGACGCCTTACCGATACTGGAACATCACGTATCGTCCCGCGGGCGCCATCAATGCTTCGGCGCAGGACATGGCTGCTTACGTGCAGTTCTACTTGAATCGTGGCTCAGTCGGCGGCACGCAAATTGTTCCCGCATCCGATATTGACCGGGCGGAAAGCCCCAGCAGTACCTGGGCAGCACGCGAGGGGTTGAAGGCTGGGTATGGGCTGAGCAATTACTGGTCGTTCAAGAATGGCTTTGTCTATCACGGTCACAACGGAGGCGTCGAAGGAGGGCTGACCGAGATGGCGTACATGCCGGAGTACGGCGTGGGCTACTTCTATTCGATCAATGCAGGTAACGGTGATGCCTTTTCTAAGATCGGCAATGCCATTCGCGCCTACGTCACCCTCCACCTGCAAAGGCCGACCGTACCGGCGGCTGCCGCACTCCCTTCGGATGCTGCCGACTACGCCGGCTTCTACCAGCCCGATTCTCCTCGACAGGAAATGATCCGGTTTCTCGATCGAATTGCCGGGATGTCGCGGCTTCACTTCGACAACGGGAAGATGGTGCTCTCGAGTCTGAACGGAACGAACACCTTTGTCCCGGTCGCCGGCCATCTGTTCCGCTATACAGGCAAAGACGATCCTCCCGAGCCCGCAGCCTCCGCGGCGCTTCTGACGCCTAACGGAGAGGGCCGGTTCATCCATGCCGGAATGACTATGAGGCGAATTCCAACATGGTTTGCACTCCTCGAAATTGCCTTGACCGGCTTTGTCGCTTTATCAATGGTCTCGATCCTGCTGTACGCTCCCATCTGGATCATTGGGGGCTTCTTCAAGAAGCGGCGCCGTCCGGAGGAGCGCCCGATGCGCATCTGGCCGCTTTTGGCCATGTTGTCGCTTGTTACCTTTGTCGCCCTTTTCATACTCAGTTCCGCTGATATCATCGGCCGGCTCGGCAACGTGACTTTTTGGTCGCTTGGCATCTTTGGATCGACACTGACGTTCGCAGTCGCGTCTCTGATCTCGGCCTGGGCTGCATGGCAGACGCGTTCCGATGGGATTCGCCGCGCCGTGCGCATCTACTCGCTGATTGTTTCGGCTGCACTGTTGATCGCGACGATCTACCTGACCTACTGGGGAGTGATCGGGCTCCGCACCTGGGTGTAGCCATTGATCGAAGGGGCAGCGACTCGACCGAGACAGCTCAACCGCGAGCTAGATGTTGCCGCATCCAGCGGATCATCTCATCCGTCAGACGATCAAGCGAGGCGAGCTGGAACAAGGGAATCCCCTCGGCGAGGCGATGCCCGTCATGTTCGCCCGTGCGAACAACTCCATGCGCATTGTCCAGCAGGCGTTTGAAACTCGGCTTGTTCGCGTCCCCGCCAGCTACAGCGAGACATAGATCGGGCTTGATGTATTCGACAATGCGGTTCGATTCGAAGATCACGTTGCGATCGTCGCCCAATGCAGCCCGGATTTCCTGAATGGGCACCTCGTCAGCCGACCGAGTCACGAGCAAAGCGCGTTTTGCTCCCGCGGCGAGGTACCTTGCGGTGTCGGTTCCCTGCCCTGCGCGCGTTTCTTCACGAATGACCGGTTGAGAGATGTGGCTTGTGCGATCGGGGGTATCGAGATTCACATAGTCATGGCCGGTAATCTTCACAGCAGTCCAGTCGAAATCCTGCAGCGCTGCGATCACTGCGCAGACCAGTCCAGTTTTCCCGACATCTTTGCCGCTTCCACCGACCACAATAATCGCCACGGTTTCAGATCTTACGCGATGAAGCGAAGGCAGTTCCCGTCGGCGTCCTTGACGTACATCTCCCGGTTGCCCCAGCTCTGGTCGGTTGGAGAAACATCGATATGCACGTGCCTGGCTTTGAACTCCGCATAGAAGCGGTCAACATTGTCTACCATTAGGTTGGCTACGGCGCCCGGAACACCATCCCCAGAGAACGAAGAGAGGTGCAGCCAGACCCCATCGCGCGAGATTCCGGCATAACATGGATCTTCGATAACACCCTGGGGTCTGTGCTCAAATTCCAAACGAAAGCCGAGGTCGTGACAATAGAACCTGAGCGCCCGGGCAGTATTGCTGACGTGCAAAACCGGAATCGCGCGCCGGATCATGGAACCCTCCTTCGCATGCATGGGTGACGCCTAGTCGATAGCCTCTGTTGCCGTCCTCTTCTCCTTCGTGAGCCGGCTCAGAGTAGCCTGCTCGCGCAACACTTGCTTCAATGGCCGTGCCGGAGTGCCGAACATCACGGTTCCTGGTCGGTGACCGTCATTCGTGATGGTTTTCCCATTGAATACGCCCGACTGGCCGCCCAGAATCACACCGTCGCCGACGTGGACATGGTCGCCGATGCCTACTTGTCCGGCGAGCACCGCGCCCTTGCCAATTGTGCTCGATCCCGAAATACCGGTAAGGGCGACCAGGATCACATCTTCCCCGATGTCGCAATTGTGGCCAATGTGCACAAGGTTGTCTATCTTCGTTCCGCGCCTGATCCGGGTTTCCTGAAGAGCACCGCGATCGATCGTGGTGTTCGCGCCAATCTCGACATCGTTCTCAACGAAAAGTGTGCCCTGCTGCGGGAAATGCGTGTACGCTCCTGTCTCCACATCGCGTACGTACCCGAAGCCGTCGGCTCCCAACACCGCACCGGCATGCACGATGACGCGATCGCCCAACGTGACCCCGGGATAAATGACAGCCCTCGGATAGATCTGGCACTCCATGCCAATTTTCACAAACTCCCCGACGATGGCGCCCGCTCCGATACGGGTTCCAGCGCCGATCCAGGCATGGGATCCCACGACCGCGTTTGCCCCGATAAAGACCGCGGGATCCACCTTTGAATCGGGAGCCACTACCGCGCCCTGCGCTATTCCGATGCTCAACGATGGCTTTCTCACCAGCTTCGCAGCCTTGGCAAACCAGAGCTTCGGCTGGTTCGTTTCCACGATGCACTTCCCGTGCGGGTACTCGTTCACGGTTCCCTGCTTCAATACGATTGTGCCGGCATTGCTTTTGAGCGCCGCTTGTGCAACGGCTTCTGACTCCGCAAACGCCAGATCAAACGCACTTGCTTTCTCATGTGAACTGACGGCATCCACAATCCATTCCGGATCGCCCTGCGCCAGGTTCCCGCCCAATTCGTCCAGCAGCTCTTGCAATATCATCGGGGTTCTCCAAGGGAAGAGTACTTTGCTGGACCTCTGTTCGCCATCCCCAGCCGGTTGCCTAAAAAGCTTCTCAGGCCCTTTCGCAAAAGGACTATTCCGGTGGGAACCCGAAGGCGGGCATCCTTTCAGGAACATCGACCAGGCGCATTGTGCACCCAATTTGTGAGTACGCAGCGGGTTCGCCTCCGCTTTGCACCTTGAGGGTCGATACCTCAAAATGACAATGTGGCTTCGCTTCACCTGAAACCCGGCAAATGCTGAACTTATCCCAGCGTCTGATTCTCGGCTGTGTTCTCGTTGCCGCTCTCGGCATTAGCCTTGTGGCCGTGGGCCATCGTGCGCTTGAGGCAGCAGGCCAGTGGCACCTTGCCCTGACGATTCTTATTTCCATGATCTTGGTTGAGGTGGTGATGGTCGCGCTCGTCCTCCACCCCATTGCAGTTCTGGCCGATGACTTCAAGAAAATTGCGGGAGGGAATCTTGAGCACCGGGTCGAATGGGGCAGCCGCGATAATTTCGGGATCATCGCCGCAGAGCTCAACCGAATCGCCGTCAGGCTTCGCGATCTGCGCGACACAGAAGCCGGGCGGCGCCAGATGGAGTACCAGCTTTCTGATGCCGTCCTTCAATCGATTTTCGAACCCATTATTGTGACGGACGCAAAGGGGCACATCCTGAAGCTGAATCAGGCCGCTGCCCAGATCCTGGGTGAAGCTGCAAAAGACCGGATGGGCCTGACGAACACTCCGGGCGGCGATAAGATCCTGAGCGCTATTAAAGATGCCATTTCCATGCAGAAGGCGGTGGCGGTGGAAGGTGACGCAGCGATGCTTCCCATGCGCATTGGCAGCCAGTCGCGGAGCTACCGGCTGCGCACCACGCCGATGCGTGACTCTGAAGGGCGTCTCCTCGGGACCGTGACGACGCTGGAAGACGTGACAACGCTGCAGGATACCGATCGATTCAAGACACAGTTCATCTCCGTCGCCAGCAAGAAACTTCGCGAGCCGCTCCTGCAGCTTCGCCGCGGGCTCTATGCTCTGCAGCAGGGTTTTGCCGGAGAGCTTCTTCCATTGCAGACAGAGCTTGTGGTGGAAGCCAGTAACGAATCCGAGAAGCTGAACGACCTCATGTCGGACCTGATCGAAGTTGCGGAACTGGACAGCGGCAAACGCGAGCTCAAGCTCGAGCAGTTGCGGCCGGCCCTTTTACTTGATGACGCCCGGAACCGCTATATCGACGAAGCTGCCGGTAAGGGCGTCCGCATCGAGATCAATGTCTTTGCCGATCTCTCATTCGTGATGGCTGACCGCCGCGCGGTTCGCACAATTCTCGACAACCTCATCGGCAATGCGTTGCGCTACACGCGTGAGGACGGCGAAATCCTTCTTGCCGCCGAGGAGATCAAGGACTACGTCCAGTTCACGATTCGAGATTCCGGCCGGGGAATCGAAGCGGAGCGGCTCACGAATATTTTCGATCGTTTCAATCCCTTCTCAGAGCGTGGCACGGGCATGGGGCTCGCGCTTGTCCGCCGCCTGGTAGAGTCCCTCGGCGGCCAGATCGCAGTCGAGAGCCGCCTGGGTCAGGGCACAACGTTCCGGTTTACGCTCCCGGTCGCAGTTGCAGCCGCTGTTCCGCACCCCGTCGAGGTGGGCTAGACAATGGCCGAGCTTCATCTGGAACGCCAGCAGGAGCCCGCTCGCCTTCGAATCTATATCGGAGCGGCCCCCGGCGTCGGCAAAACCTACCATATGCTCAGCGATGCCCACTTGAAGCGCAAGCAGGGCATGGATATCGTGATCGGTCTGGTTGAACCACACGGCCGTCAGGAGACCAAAGACCAGATACGCGATCTTGAGATCGTCCCACTTCGGACGATTCCCTACCGCGGCGTTGAACTGAAGGAAATGGATGTTGACGCTGTTCTTGCCCGCCATCCACATATTGCGATTGTCGATGAACTAGCCCATACGAATGTTCCCGGCAGCAAAAACCGCAAGCGGTATGAAGATGTTCTTGAGTTGCTGGATGCGGGAATCGACGTATGGACTGCGGTGAACATTCAGCACCTCGAGACCCTGAATGATGCCGTCAACCGCTCTGCGAATACCGTGATTCGCGAGACAGTTCCCGATAGTTTCTTCAAGCGGGCGGATGAAGTCATCAACGTCGACCTGACTGTCGAAGAGTTGCGCTCCCGCCTTCGCGAAGGAAAGATCTACGCGCCTGAGAAGGTTGAACAATCACTCGCCAATTTCTTCCGGAAAGGCAATCTGAACCTGTTGCGTGAGCTGGCTCTGCGCGCCACTGCAGAGCAGGTGAGCCATCGCGCCGCCGACTATCGCCGCACCCAGGGACTTGAGCAGGCACCCATTCCGGACAAGGTGATGGTCTGCCTGAGTACTCGTCCCGGCACTGAGCGTCTCATCCGCGTGGGCGCTCGCGTTGCCGGCCGCCTCGCGACAAACTGGTATGCGGTTTATGTCAATCGGCCCGATGAAGATAAGGGGCACGGCGATCCTGAGGCCTTCCAGCGCATTGAAGAATACCGCCGGATGGCGAAAGATCTTGGAGCTCAGGTGATAACGCTGAATGACAAGAACGTCGCCGACGCGTTGATCCGTTTCGCCCAGCAGGAAAGCATCTCCCACGTAATATTCGGCCAGCCAGTACGATCGCGGCTCGACATCCTTCTGCGTGGATCAGTGCTCAACCGGTTCCTTGCCGAGGTACGCGACGTTACTGTGCAAGTTGTGCCGATGCAGAAACCGCTTCGCCGGTAACTCCCAGCTATCGCAGCAATCCTCTCGGATCTAGCCGTCGGCCCTGCTTACTCGCAAAAGACCCGGACCTTCGTCTGATTGCCTTCCTTGCCATCGACGTCGACAGTGAGATCCTCGAGATGATCGATAAGCTCTTCGAGGTTTTCCGGCTTGATCTGCGAGAGCGTCAACGGAACACCGTGGCTGGAAAGTGCCTGGTTGAGCTGATTGTGGGCCTGTTGGGGGATCAGAGCTGCCAGCCGTACACCTGCGCGCAGAAGTTGCATTGGCACGCGGACATTCACTGTCGTGAGCCCCTTATTTCCCGTCATCGATTCGTCCGCTTCGACCAGCACGCGCAAGTACTTCGGAACCGACCTGGCTGGAGTGCCCCTTGAAGTAGCGGCCCCGGAGTTTCCGACTCCCACCGACACCGGCTCAGGATCGAGAGCAGCCAGCAGCCGTTCTGCTTCGTCCGCCGTGATCTTTCCTGCCGCAAGCATTTCCAGAATCTGTCTTCTGTTCTCGTTCATAGCAATCCTCCCAATCCTCGTGTGAATGGCGATAGCAAATGCGCCATTGCGAGGCTCTGTGTTTCGATGAAGTGCATCAACAAGGGCAAAAGCTGATGCAGGTGGATCTGAGCCAATAGAGCAAACGCAAAACCCGCTGCCAGGATCCACGCCGTCTCGCGGCTGTCATTCCAGGCCGCCAATAGCCTCTCGGCCTCGGCTGGAGTAATCCTCCCCATTGCCAGCAACCCTAGAATCATTCGTCGATCAGCATTCATAACCGCTCTCCTACAGAATTCGAACCAGTACCCTGTTCCCTTCGGTCGCTACGCGGACGTCGGTCCCGGGGAGGCTGCAAAGCAGTGCCCACCCCGCAGAAAGGCATCTCCAAAACCGCACGCCAGAGATCAGGCAGGCGATCGAGAGGGCCAGCAATATGACAGGAGCAAGCAGAACGGCCGGAACCCACAGCAAGAACAGTGGAAGCCAGAGCCGGAAATTGGGTCCGTGAGGATAATTGACGTGGACGATGGCAAAGTTCGGAGTCATTTCAGAGCCTCCAATTCCTTGATGGCCTGCTCGGCCGTGATCTCCCCGGCTGTCAGCCGCTCAAGGACTTCGGCTCTTCCCGGCGCGGGATTGGTCTCAACGAATTGCAACAGCCCCGCGATCCGATTGAGCCGGGCCTTTATCGTCGGGTAGCTCACACCGAAGATCTGCTCCATCTCCTTGATTGACCCATGGGAGCGGAGGAACGCCGTGATAAACACTTGGTCTTCAAGGCTGAGTCGCGCAAGTTCAGGTAAGGTGAAGGCTCCCTCGATCGTGATTCCCTTGTCCGGAATGCGGACCCGTTCGATGACAAAAGGCGACCCGTGAGCCATGCGCAGCAGTTCCTGCCAATCTAAGCCGTGTTTTGTGGAGTCAGGCATCTTACCTCTGATGAGAAGACAATAATTCAGATTTTCAATTATTGCAATACGAATAATTGATTTTATTAATTTACATTCAGATCTAGGTTTCTCCCATTGCTGCATCCGTCCTTGCTTCGCAAAAGGGCGCGGTCGCGCTCTTTGCGCTGAAGTCAAACGAGATGGGGTTCTGGTAAAGTTGAACTTGAGGCTGTTTCCAACCGGCCTCGGCTCGCAGTCTAGGCGATGCCTGATTCCCTCACGCCCGGCATTCTGCTGCCGTTGTGAGCCCGTAGCTCAGTTGGTAGAGCAACGCCCTTTTAAGGCGTGGGTCCTGGGTTCGAGTCCCAGCGGGCTCACCATGTTTTCCTCAGCTGTGCCAGATTCCCTCAGTTGGTTACTAAAGCGTAAACTCATCGTCTTACGTTAAGTCGCAATTCGCATCCAAGTTGATGGAAGATTACTGCGACCTGGGTTCTCGCCCGTCTGAAGGCTTCCCTAGAGAAAGACGAGCAAAAAAGGACACGCGACTTTAACATCATCACCCGCACAGTGCTGAGGGCTAATGACTGACGTGCAGAGTGTCAGCACAGATCCATTCATCCTGATGGAGATCATTCGCCTCCAGACAGAGATCGCCAAGCAAGGTCTTGACCTTTCTGGCGTCATGGAAGCTGTCGTAGAGCGTATCCCGACCTTCACGAATGCCGAAGGCGCCCTTGTTGAATACATTGAAGGCGATGAGATGGTCTATCGCGGAGCGAGCGGCTTCGCGCGGCCGCTTCTTGGCACGCGCGTGAAGCGCGACACCAGCCTTTCAGGTCTTTGTGTCCGGATGGGACAGATTCTCCGTTCTGACGACATTCTTATCGATCCGCGCGTCGAAATCGGTCCCTTTCACGACGTCGGCGTCCGATCAATGGTCGTTGCCCCTCTGAAGCACGAGGGTTCGATCGTTGGAGTGTTGAAGATTGTATCCAGCAACACCTACGCGTTCACTGTTCGCGACCTTCGCGTACTCGAACTTATGTCGGAACTCATCGCTGCGGCGATGTACCATGCTGCCCGGAACGAAACCAACGCGCTCTATCAGCAGGCAACGCACGACGCCCTGACCGGGCTCGCCAATCGCTCGCTGTTCTTTGATCGCCTCCGTCATCGCACGTATCCGGGACGTCGCCAGCCCGAACCCCTCGGGATCCTGGTTATCGACCTCGACGGCCTCAAGCGGATCAACGACAGTTTCGGCCATCGTGCCGGCGATGCCGCCATTCGCGAGACAGCCCTCCGCATCAGCCGCATTCCGCGCCGTTCCGACGTTGTTGCCCGGCTGGGTGGCGATGAGTTCGGAGTCATTCTGAGTGAGATTTCGACGCGCTCCGATCTGATTGCGATCGTCGAGCGCATTGCACACGAAACGGACCAGCCTTTCCGCTTTGAAGGGCGCACGCTCCAGCTCACGGCGAGCATCGGAGCTGCCCGCTATCCCGATGACGGAGCGGACGTAGACTCGCTTCTCGAAGTTGCAGACCGCTCTATGTACCAGATGAAGCGCTCGCGCAGCGCCCGTTCCGTTGAGCGCGAACTATCGCCGAAGCATGTGTTCTAGTTCGCGCGTCCGGATTGTCTAGCCTCCAGCGATCGCGCCAATGATCAAAAAGGGTTCCTTCCCGGACGCGATCTCTTCCGGCAGCTCGACATCCGGCGACTGGTGAGACAGGTCCTCTTCGCAGGCAAAAAATCGAAGGAAAGCGCGCCGCTTGAGCGTATCGTGCTCGCGTATCGTTCCGGACAGCATGGGATAGCGCCGCTCAAGCGCATCGAGTACCGACGCAATCGTCACCGGTCCCGTCACCTGAAGCGTGAATTCCCCATCCACGCGTGCGAGGTTGCGCAGGTGGTACGGAATCTGCACGCGAACGTTATGAACTGAATCTGGCATCAAGTTTTCCACTCACTTTGACAAACGGCTTATCTCATCCGGGGACACAAGTGGGTCGCACCCGGATGAGATTGGGGAGAATGGGATAGGGGTGGATCATCGTCCCTACGGAATCGTTTGCACCTCGACCGACAGCACCGCAGGCAGGTCGTGCACGATTGCCTTCCATGTATCGCCACCATCCGGAGACACATACACCTGGCCGCCGGTCGTGCCGAAGTACACGCCGCACTTGTCCAGTTTGTCGACGGCCATGGCGTCGCGCAGCACGTTCACATAGCAGTCCTTCTCAGGAAGACCATTTGCGAGTTCTTCCCACTCGTTGCCGCCGCTCTTGCTGCGGTAGACACGCAGCTTCCCATCAAGCGGGAAGTGCTCCGAGTCGCTCTTGATGGGTACCACGTACACCGTCTCCGGTTCGTTGGAATTCACATCGATAACAAAGCCGAAATCGGTGGGAAGATTGCCGCTGACCTCGGTCCAGCTATCGCCCGCATTGTCAGACCGCATCACGTCCCAGTGCTTCTGCATGAAGAGCGTGTTGGGTCGCTCCGGGTTCATCGCGATGTGGTGGACGCAGTGTCCGACCTCGGCGTTGGGATCTGGAATGAACTGCGATTTGAGCCCTTTGTTGATCGGCTTCCATGTTTTGCCGCCGTCATCGGTTCGGAAGGCCCCTGCCGCTGAAATGGCAATAAACATCCGGTCTGGATTTTTGGGATCCAGAATGATCGTGTGCAGACACATTCCGCCCGCTCCGGGTTGCCATTTCGGCCCTGTCCCGTGACCGCGAAGCCCCGGCATCTCGCTCCAGTTCGCGCCGCCATCGGTCGATTTGAAGATCGCGGCATCCTCGACGCCCGCATAGACGGTATTGGGATCGGTCAGCGACGGCTCTACGTGCCAAACCCGCTTGAATTCCCATGGATGTTGAGTGCCGTCATACCACTGATGCGTCGTCAGGGGCTTCCCTGTAGCGTCAGACGAGTCATAAACAAAGCGATTGCTTTTCACCGGGGGCCACTGGGGGGCGCCCCCTGCCTCCTCGGGTTTTACGCCGGGCTGGAACCAGGTCTTCCCGCCATCGTCTGATGCCTGAAACAACTGGCCAAACCACCCACTGGTCTGGGAGACATAGATCCTTTCCGGATTCACCGGCGACCCTTTCATGTGATAGATCTCCCAACCTGCGAAGAAGGGCCCACTCACATCCCATTTATCCCGCTTTCCGTCCGACGTCAAAACGAACGCACCTTTGCGCGTTCCCACCAGCACACGAACTTTGCTCATTCTCTCCAGACCTCCGCCCGCTACGGTAAGTGCAACTGGGCCTTCGCGGGTGCCTAGAAATTCTTCCCGATTCCCACCTGACCCATCAACCCAGAAACTGTGTAAAAGTGACGAACCGGAAAGGTGATCCACTCAACCGGATGAACAAGCCGGGGAGCCCCATCCTGCCCAACCGCTTCATCATCGGGCAGGATCGGACGGGCAGTCCCGTCTGGGTGGAGATCCACCCGATAAACTAAACACTGGATATCATCCGTAATGATTACGCTTTTTACCGGTTACGACGAAGAAGACAAAAAGAAAGCTCAGGAATCGCGCGCCGCGGACGAAGCAGCCGAACGCGCAAGGGAATCCGGAGTTGCCGACGAGAGTGCCACGCCTTCGGGACGAGGCTTCTTGTCCCGCATGCGCGAGGCCGTTACTCGCACTCGAGATAACTTCTCCACTCGCATCAACGACATCGTCGCTCTCACTCGTGAAGTCGACGAATCTTCTCTTGAAGAACTCGAGACGGCGCTCATCATGAGCGACATTGGTGTTCAGACCACCACCGAGATCATCGACGCGCTGCGCGAGCGCGCCCGCAAGCAAGCCATATCTGGCGGAGAGGAACTAGGCGATCTTCTCAAGCTGCAAATGGTCGAGATCCTTCGCTCCCCCATCCGCCCAGTGGTGAACCCGACAGCTCCACCCAAGGTGACCTTCCTCGTAGGAGTCAACGGCACGGGCAAAACAACCACAAGCGGCAAGCTCGCCTCGTGGTACCGGGCGCAGGACAAGTCCGTGCTACTGTGCGCCGCCGACACTTTTCGCGCGGCCGCGATCGAGCAACTGGAAGTATGGGCTGGCAGGAGCGGCGTGGAAATGATCAAGACGCGCCAGGGCGGTGATCCGGCAGCAGTTCTTTACGACGCTGCCTCTGCCGCGAAGGCACGCGACATTGCCGAGCTCATCGTGGACACAGCGGGACGCCTCCACACGAAATCGGGCCTCATGGACGAGCTGGACAAAATGCGCCGAACCGCCTCGAAGCTCGTCCCCGGGGCGCCTCACGAAGTGCTGCTGGTCATGGACGCCACAACCGGGCAGAACGGCCTGCAGCAGGCCCGGCAGTTCACACAGTCGGCAGGTGCAACCGGGATTGTTCTCACCAAGCTCGACGGGACGGCCAAGGGCGGCATTGCTGTAGCCATTGCGCGGGAACTGAACCTGCCTGTGCGTTTCGTGGGAGTTGGAGAGAAGATGAGCGATCTGCTTGAGTTCTCACCGGAGGCGTTCGTAGATGCGCTGCTTGGCTAGCTCTGGTTGGCCAGGGACGGACGCGACTAGGCGTTTGGGCTGCTTCTCTGTTAGAATCAAGGTTCTGAGTCCATCAGCAGGAAGAAGCTATGTCCATCCATCCAGTAATGCAGCGCCTGGCAGAGAAGCTGAAGCGCACTGATCTCCCCGCGTTCGTTCCCGGCGACCAGGTTCGCGTGCAAGTGAAGATTAAAGAAGGCGATAAGGAACGTCTACAGGCGTTTGAAGGCCTTGTGATTTCGGTAAACAGAGGGCCCCAGGGCACCTTTACCGTGCGGAAAATGAGCTTTGGGCAGGGCGTGGAGCGCATCTTCCCCTTCAACTCCAAGGTTGTGGATAAGGTTGAAAAGGTTCGCAGCTACAAGGTTCGCCGTTCGAAGCTTTTCTACATCCGCGGACTGCGCGGCAAGGCTGCCCGCCTGAAGGAAGTGGATCGCGCCACCGCGAAGGCGTAGTTGGCATCCATCAATCATTGAAAAACCCCGGCTCAGGCCGGGGTTTTGATTTAAAGCTGGAATCCTTGAATCAGTCTTCGCGTGTGTTTTTGTTGAGCCGCTTTGCGTCCCCGGTCTCTTTGTCTTCATCGAGGCCCGTGGAGTCCGCGGTGTCCACCGATCCAAGTGAATCATTTACGACGCCATCATCGGGCGCGACATTCTCATCCTGGAGTCCACCAGGTTGCTCATGAGTCGGCTTCGTTTTTGTGGTCATTGCTCCTCCTGAGCAGTTGGATGCAATGCCTCGAAGGGTGATTGCCCGATGTATCTGGGCAAGGCGCAACGGGATAGGCAAACGTGTCCGGCGGAAAGCTAATCTAAGTTCAGACATGCAATGGAGCGTGGAATGAAGCGTAAATTCCCCTGGTTTGAAGTCGTAATTCTGATTGGGCTCGGAGTCATCTTCGCCTTGACGTACTGGCAGTACAAGGGGGCGCAGAGAGATCTCGAGAAACACGATGAAGACCTGAAGCAGCAGTATCACCCGAAGCAATGAGCCTGCAGGGTGCAGCCATCAAGGTTAAAGCCCGGACGCGGGGAGATCGTCCGGGCTCGCAATCGCGATTCAGCGGAGGGTTTTCAGCGGAGTCGCGAAGACGGATTGACGGTGTGATGGCCAAGTACTCTTCGAAGTCGGTCGAGGTGGTGCCAGCTATGACGGACAGCGTGATCTTCAAGGACATACTGAGTGGTCACAGGCGCACCGAAGCTGAGGGAGAACGGAGCAGCGCGGTCGAGTTCCTCGTCTGTAAGTGAGCGAACTGCGTCAGCCGCTTCCCTGCTGTTCTTGAGCAATAGTTCGATTGTTTCAGCCCGGCCCGCGTTCCCATGTTCCGCTGCGTGCTGAGCGTTGAGTCCGGCGACGACGTCCCATGTCACGTCGGTGATCGTCTTGCCGGAGGCTAGGGTCTGGGCAACGCTTATCTCAATGGGATAAATGCTGGCGACATGATGGATGATCACCCCTGCGGAACGTCCAGGCTTACCCCCTTCAATGGTGGGAGTCGACCATTCTGAGTCGTTGAGGCGACTCGCAAAGTCGGCCAGGCGAGAGGCGCCTTCTTCAATGCGATCCGCGAGAAGTTGCGCGCGGCGGCTGATCTTCTTGTCTTTCATAGGAATTGAGTGGATGAACGGGCGTTCGGGATCGCGGTCACCGCGGATGGCGATGACCTCGAGATATTCCGAGTCGACCAGGGTCGCGTTGCCGATGCCACGGTTGTTGGCGCTCCAGAGAGCGACGAGGTCGGCCTTGAGCTGCGCCTGACCTTCGACGTCAAGTGCTCCAAAAGCGCGTGTCATTGGGCCGTAGTGCTCGCGGAAGAAGTCGACGACTACATCGGGCGGGAACGGATATTCGAACTGGTAATGGCGGTAAGTGCAGCGGAGATCAAGAACGCCTTCGCGAAAGCGTTCATGAACCGTCGTCTGATCGCCCCATAGAACGGGGGAGGGCATTCCATTGGGTGCGATGTAGCGCGCGATGATCTTGAACATCTGACCGACGAATCCCTGCGGCGTCCAGTTGGCCATCGCGATCTTGCCTCCTGGCTTGCAGACGCGGATGAGTTCAGATGCGACGAGGTTCGGGCGCGGCGCGAACATAGCGCCTACGAGACTCGTGACCACATCGAACTGCGCGTCCGCATAGGGCAAAGCCTCGGCATCACCTTCGTCGAAGGTGGCGTTGAGCTGCTCTTGCGATGCCCGGACACGGGCGCGTTCCAGCCAGTTTGTCGCGATATCGCAGCCGGTGACCACGGCTCCGGCGCGCGCGGCGATAAGAGCGAGCTGGCCGGTTCCGCAGCCGACGTCGAGAAGTGTCTGTCCGGGTTCGATACCGATGCGGCGGTAAAAGAGATGAGCATCCGGCTCGAGGTAGCGAGAGAAGACATCGTAGTCTCCGGTCATCCAGGTCGCCTTCAGGCGGGCTTTCAACTGGTCGATTTCGCTACCGGAATTGCTGATTGTTGGGGAAACCGCGGCTCCTGTGCTCATGTTGTGAATCTTCCTCTGCGGGGATTTGATCAAGTAAGATCAAGCTCTACTATGCGGGGAACAGGATTCCCCTACTTGACTGAACCGCCCGCATGGTTAGCCCAAACGCCCATTTTTCTGAAAGTGTGCAAGTGCAATGGACGTGCTGTCGGAAGTACTGAGCGCTGTTCGCCTGAATGGTGCGTTGTTTTTCAACGCGGAATTCAGCGCGCCCTGGTGCATTATGTCGTCGGGCGCTGCCGGCATCGAGCCGCATCTGCCATTCAAAAATGCTCACCTGATCATGTTCCATTTCCTAACCGAAGGGCGCGCCTACGCGCTGCTGGGCGACGAACGCGTAGAACTCAGCTCTGGGGACATCGTGGTGTTGCCCGGCGGGGATGCGCATTTTCTAGGCAATGGTCCGCGTCGGGGCGAGCCCGTTGATTCGTTCCGTGAGTTTGCGGGCAGCCTGGCAGACGGTCTTAGAGCAGTCAAGTTTGGGGGCGGCGGCGAGAAGACAAAGTTTGTCTGCGGATACATGGCTTGCGATCCGCGACTGTGCGATGTCTTTCTGTCGGGACTGCCGCGAATACTGCGGGTCCCGGTGGCGTCAGGGCCATCAGGCAAATGGATCGAGAACTCAATTCGGTTTTCAGTGGATGCGTCCACAGGTTCCAATGCGGGCAGTTCGCTGGTCGTCGGAAAGCTCTCGGAGGTTCTGTTTGTAGAGACGCTACGGTCGTACATCAACACATTGCCCGAGGAGCAGACCGGATGGCTCGCGGGGCTGCGGGATCCGAACCTCGCGAAGGCGCTTGCGCTGATGCACCGCGATCCGGCCCGCGAGTGGACGGTGGAAGGCCTCGCGAAGGATGTGGGCCTATCCAGGACACGGCTGGCAGAACGATTCCGGCATTTTCTGGGCATGTCGCCGATTGCATACTTGACGGACTGGCGGATGCGGATTGCGGCAGAGGCGCTTGAGAAGACGGACAAGAGCGTAGTCGAAGTGGCGATGGATGTTGGTTATAACTCGGAAGCAGCGTTCAACCGGGCGTTCAAACGAACTTACAACACTCCTCCCGCGCAATTCAGAAATCGCCGCAAGACTGGCAAGACTACCGAGACAAAACCCGAGCCCGTCGCTGCAATGTAATCAAGTCGCTTCGTGGACCGGTTTTCCGCAGGCATCCACCGTTCCGCGCATGCAATTCGTTCTTATACTGAATCCATGGCAAAAGCACCCGTGTGCGGATGGAAGCTGGAGAAGGCTGCGGCGAAATGCGGCTTTCTGCGGATTGCCGGGTGCGACGAGGTGGGACGTGGGCCGATGTTCGGGCCCGTGGTGGCGGCGGCAGCCGTTCTCCCGTTGGGATGCCGAATTCCCGGATTGAATGATTCAAAGCAGCTTTCAGAAGCCAAGCGCAATGAGCTGGATGTCATCATTCGCGCAAAGGCGGTTGCGTTTTCCATCGCGGCCATCGATGTTGAGACGATCGATCGGATCAATATCCGCAACGCTTCCCTTCTGGCAATGAAAACCGCTGTCGGGCAGCTTGGGATGGAGCCGGATTATCTGCTCATTGACGGATGCGACACGATCGACTGGCCGTGCCCGCAAGAGTCGGTAATCCACGGCGATGGGACGAGCTATTCGATTGCCGCAGCCAGCATACTCGCCAAGGTGTATCGCGACCGGATGCTGGTGGAGCTTGATGCTGTCTATCCCGGATATGGACTGGCAAAGCATAAGGGCTATTGCTCCCGGGAGCACAGAGCGGCGCTGGATCGGCTCGGACCCACTCCCCTGCACAGGAAGAACTGGAGCCCGGTGATGCAGACAATGCTGGAGTTCAGCGGAGCAATGGAGATCGCAGTCGATTAAGTCAGCGATGGAGGCTGCGCAATGGCACGTCGGCAGCTGCTCTGGATGGCTGGATTGATCGTGGTTCTGACGGGCTGCGAAAAGCGCTCGAACAAGCCTGACCCGACAAAGGGCGTGGTGAGCGGTGTCGTCCTCTGCGGTGACACCGGGAAACCGGCTCGGTTCGCAACCGTCAGCCTGACACCGGTACCCCAGATGCACTCAGAACCGAGCGATGATCCTCCTCTGGCACCTGTGGCAACGATCCAGACAGGGTTAGACGGGCGTTTCCGGATGGAAGCCGTGCCGTCAGGGGAGTACTACGCGTTTGCAACTCTCGATGGCTATCTCGATCCCATGCGTGGAATCGACTTCGGAGAGATCAGGGACAAAGGCACGACAACAGAGCAGGAGTTGGCTGCCGTCAAGCAGTGGAAAGAGAACCTGGTGCCCGTGAAGGTTGCGGTGCGGCGCGTATCCGAAGTTAACCTTGGGCTGCGGCGTGCGGCGGAGATCGATGGGAACGTGAGCTTCGATGATGGCAGTCCCGCGATCGGCATGCATTTTCAGCTCTTCCGAAAGAATCCGAAGAAGGAATGGAATCCGGTCGGGCTTCCACTTTTCAATAACTGGACGATCAATTCTACGAGTGATAGCCATGGGCGCTACGCAGTTGAGAATCTCGCAGCGGGCGAATACATCGTTTGCGCGTTGATGCCGATCGACTCGGAGGATGTTGCTCCGCGAGTCTGCCTGGGAAACGCGCTTCGGAGAAAAGTTGCATCTTCAATCAAGGTAAATGAAGGCGAAGTTACACACGGAGCGGACATCGTGATCCCGATTTCCGGGCTGCGTACCATCGCAGGGCATGTGGAAGCCGTCCAGGATGGTCATCCAATTCCACATGCCACTGTGACTCTGCTCTATGCAGATGATCGAGAGCAGGCGAGAAATGGATCCATCGAGAGCGATGGGAGCTTCCGGTTCGAGTATGTACCAGAGGATAGCTACATCCTGCGGGTAAGCGAAGCTAAGGACGAAGCTGAGGGCGAAGGAAGCGAACGGCTGTACTCAGAAAAAGAGTTGCCATTGCATGTACGCAGCGATCTGAACGATGTGAACGTATGGCTCACCCGCGCAGCGGCGCACATGTGAGCATCATGCTGCGACTGTGCGCTGCTTTTTTCGTTTCTGAGCGTAGAGCAGGATCGGCCTTGCAACAAGCAGGACCGCGAGGGTGATCGTCAGGTTCATGGGGCTGAGGACGCCCGGCTTGACCTGCCACCAGTAGTGAATGATGCCGCTAATAGCAGCGAGATAGACGAGCATGTGCAGGCGGTTCCACTGCTTGCCGCCTAGCTTGCGAATTGCCCATGTGGTGGATGTCGCTGCGAGGGGAACGAGAAGAAGATAGGCCGCAAAGCCGGCGATGATGAAGCGACGTTTCGTGATATCGGTTTTGAAGACACTCCAATCGAAGTTCAGATAGAGCACCAGGTACGTTGCGAGATGGATGGTCGCGTAGAAGAACGCGAACAAACCGAGCAGCCGGCGAAATTTGATGAGCCACGAGAGCCGCGGCGACAGCAGGCGCAACGGGGTGACAGCTAATGAGAGGATCAAGAGCAGCAGCGTGTTATAGCCGGTGGTGAGCGCGATGTTTGAAGTGGGATCCGGTCCGAGAGTGTTGGTTACACCCTGGTAGACCAGCATCGCGAACGGGCCGAGGCAGGCGATCCAGGTGAGTGTTTTGAGCGTAATAAGAGTCTTACGATTCATTGTGTCAGCGGCGCTCCGCGCCCGTGACGGTGCTTCGCAGCGTTAGCGAAGTTAGCGGAGTCAGTTTTCCATTCACTAGCTCCGCTAACACGTTCGCCGTAAGGCGGACGGCTAACGCCGCGAACTCCGCTTCAGTAGTACTTGTCGAGATTCATGCCGTTGTAGAGCGACGCGACCTGGTCCGCGTAACCGTTGAACATAAGAGTGGGCTTACGCTGAGCGTAAAAAGGCAGGCCGATGCGACGTTCAGATTTCTGGCTCCAACGAGGGTGGTCATGATTGGGATTGACGTTGGAGTAGAAGCCGTATTCGCGCGGGTTCTGCTGATACCAGGTGGTCTCTGGCATCTTGTCCACGAAGCGTATGTTCACAATTGACTTGACGGACTTGAAGCCATACTTCCATGGCACGATGAGGCGCACAGGAGCGCCATCCTGATTGGGAAGTACCTGCCCGTACAAGCCGAAGGTGAGCAGGGTAAGCGGATGCATGGCTTCATCCATGCGCAGCCCTTCCTTATACGGCCAGAAGATGGTTGACTCGTCGGTCCATTTCTCGATCTTCTTGTCGTAATAGGAGAGGAACTGAACGTACTTCGCGCTGGACAGCGGATCGCACTGTTTGATGAGTTCCGACAGGGAGTAGCCGATCCAAGGAACCACCATGCTCCACGCCTCTACACAGCGGTGCCGGTAAACGCGCTCTTCGAGCGGGCGCAGCTTAAGCAGCGCGTCGATGTCAAACGTCTTTGGTTGCTTCACCAGACCGTCGACCTTGACGGCCCAGGGGCGCGTTGGGAGGACTCCCGCATTCTTAGCAGGATCGCCCTTCTCGATGCCGAACTCGTAGTAGTTGTTATAGTGCGTGATGTCTTCAAAACTGGTAAGTTGCTCACCCGTGACTGAGAGAGGGCTCTTGACGGTTTGAAGCTTGGTTGCGTCGGCAAGCGCGCGTGTGTCGGGAGAGAGCACGTCAGCGATGCGGTCAGCTCCAACAATGGCGCCCCCCGCCACCGCAGCGCCAGAAATGGCGTTGCGCAGGAAACGCCGGCGGCTAAAGAACTGCTGGTAGCTCGTTTCAGATGTAATTTCCGACGATGGGATGTCGGACGGCTTGCGGATGAGCATGATTGACCTCGTTGGGGAACGCTCTACAGCATTTATTAGACACCCGTGGGGACCCGCAAGTTACAACCCCAACCCTGGAGTACTTTCGATGAGAGGAAAATCAAAGGCCTAGGCTTTTGCGGGCGTCTTGCGTGGCATTGGCCGGGTCTTCGCCAGGGCAGGCAGGCTGCCACGCGGAAAAGATGTTGATTGCCTGACGACCAGGTGAGTGGGGATGGACCATTCATTCTGCTGCGACTGGGGGAGCCCGGGCTCGATGCCCGCGCGCAGCGCCTGCACGGCTGCCGAAGCAAGATGCTTGCAGGACATTTGGACGGTGGTCAGAGGAGGGAGCACGAACTGGGCGAGATGGATATCGTCAAAGCCGATCACGGAAACGTCGTCGGGCACCTCGTGGGTTGTCCTCTGTAGCCCGTGAAGCACCCCGATGGCCGTCATATCGTTGGAGCAAACAATGGCGGTCGGCATCTCCCCGAGTTCCAGGAGGTGTTCCGTGGCTTTGATTCCGCCCTCCATCGTGTGCGTTCCCTCAACAATGTGCTCGCTCGGAACGGTGAGGCCGAGCTCCGACATCGATTTCAGAAATGCATCCCTTCTGGCTACAGCAGACCGCATGTGCAGTGGCCCGCTGATAAATGCAATGTTGCGATGCCCCAGGGCAGCCAGATGCTGCACCGCTTCGCGGATACCCTCGCCATAGTCCACCTTGAGAACGCGGATGTTGGGCATGTCCGGTCCGGAATCGACAAAGACCATCGGGAACGCGCGATCCACGAGCTTCTGAATGAGCTCCTGCTCGATTCCGAAGGTCATGATGGCTACGCCATCAACGCTCCGCTGCAGCATGCGGCGCACGAGGGCTTCTGTGCGGACAGGATCGTAGTTGGTTGAGCCAATGAAGACTTCGTAACCCTGCTCGACGGCAATATTCTCAAATTCCTGAACAAGTTCCGGAAAGAACGGGTTGGTAATCTCGGAAACGACAAGGCCAAGGAGACGACTCCGACCGGAGACAAGTGCACGGGCCTGAGTATTGGGGACGTAGCCCACTTCCCGAATTGCAGTCCACACCCGCTCAGCTAACTCTGGAGCGACGGTGGAGATTCCATTCACCGTCCGAGAGACTGTGGCGATGGAGACACCAGCGCGTTGTGCGACGTCGCGAATGCTGGCGCTCGGCGCACGGAGGCGGTTCGGGTTTTTTCGGGGTCCTCCCACGGATGGAGTAATTCTACGTCACTTTCTCGTGTTTCAGGAACATGTTTCCTGGGCTCGGCCGGGGCGAAGTGGAAACCATCGCATGAGTTAGCAGCCGGGAACGAGGAGGGCTCGAGCGAAAAAAGGCCATCCGGCAGCCGAATCGGCAAACGTTTCCGCCTTCTAAACCTACAAATGAGCCTGCTCCCCGCTGGAGACCTGAATGGCATGGTCCAGAAGGGGCAAGATCGATGCGAGACTCTCTTCCGCGCCCCGCTTGCTCCCTGGCAGGTTTACGATTACGGTGGTTCCCCGCAGGCCGGCGATCCCGCGGGAAAGCCAGGCGAACGGGTTCTTCTCGGCTCCAAGGGCACGCATGGCTTCGCTGAGCCCGGGGATGAGACGGTCGAGCGTGCGAACCGTGGCTTCCGGCGTTCGATCGCGGGGACTCAAACCGGTTCCTCCGGCCGTGAGAATGAGAGAGGCTTTCATGCTCGACCACTCGAGTAATCGGGCAATGATCTCATCTTCCATGTCGGGTACGAGCGCTGTCGCTACGCGGGCGCTCGGCCAATGCTGACGAAGCAGATCCACGACGGCGGGGCCGGCTGTATCTGTCATCAGCCCCTGCGAGCAGCGATCAGAGACGGTGAGGACGCAAAGAAGCATCGATGCTCTCCGTGCTACTCCGCTGATTTGGGCAGCGCATTGATGGTACTGAGCCAGATCTGAGCCAATCGGGACCAGTGCGTGACCGGGAGATTGGTTTCTCTCAAGCCATAGCCGTGGCCGCCGGCGGCATAGATATGCAACTCCGCTGGAACCTTGGCAGCCTTCAACTGGAGAAAGTAGTTGGTGGCGTTCTCCACGTGCACCGGATCGTCCTCAGCCTGCAGGATGAAGGATGGCGGGGTCTGCGAGGTCGGTTTGATTTCGAAGTTGGTGGCCATTCCCTGCTCTGCATTGGCAAGGTAACCGGGATAGATGATGAATGCGAAGTCGGGACGGCAGCTCTGATCGTCGGCTTCATCGATGCGGTCGTAGAGCCGCTTATCGAAATGAGTGCTGACCGCGGCGGAGAGGTGCGCCCCGGCAGAAAAGCCCAGGACGCCTATCTTTCCGGGATCGATGTTCCATTCTTTAGCTTGCTTACGGGCAATGCCGAGAGCGCGCTGAGCGTCCTGCAGAGCTGCGGACGATTTCGGATAAGGACCGGTGTTGGGCACGCGATATTTCACCAGGAGACAAGTGACGCCGATTTGATTGAGCCAGTCGCAGACTTCGGTGCCCTCGAGGTCGATCGCCAGAATCTGGTATCCACCGCCAGGAAAGACAACGACTGCGGGTGAAGCTCCTGACGTTGGGGACTTTGGCGCGTAGTAGGTGATGGTCGGGTTCGATACGTTGCCGAGGCGCACAAGAGGACGGCCGGCGATGAGATTGTCGGTCGGCTTGGTCATGTCGGCTTCGGCAGACGAATTGGCGGGCCCGCCAGGAGCACCATGCGGCCATAACGGCAACGTGGGGTGTCCGGGAGCGGGTTCCCACGCGGGTTTCTGAGCCATGATGCCGAGACTGCCTGCAACGAAAGTTGCGCAGAGTACGAGCGCTGAGGTCTTCATCCTGTCGTCCTTACCTGATCTTTGATCCAAGCGATGATTGCAGGCGACGGAGCGTTGAGGCAAATCCGTCGAGTATCGCGCGCTAAGGCCGGGCACCAGGCGGTACAAGCAGCGTCAGTTTCTCGCGGGCAAGTTCAAGGCGAGCGGGGAGCGCGCCGAGCACCTCGCCGTCGGCCTCGACAAACACGCTGGATTTGGAGCCATTCAGGGGACGGCAGTCGACAGAGTCAGCGTCGATGAGCTCGATCGTGCGAGAGAAGGTCTGGCGCCCGACCATGGTGGCAAGAAGAAAACGCAGGTAATGGATTCGGCTGCGGGTTTTGAAGGCAACGACGCTCAGGCTGCTTTTGTGCAGTGTGGCTCCGGGCGCAAGAACGCCGAGAGCGCCCCCAAACGAGCGAATACGAACAGCCAGCAATTGCGACACCTGTTCCACACGGGGAGCTCCACTGCCATTGCCGGAAAATCGAGCGTCAAACAACGGAAAGGGATTTGTCGCCCAAATCTTGAATGCTTCAAAAAGATAGAGTGCATATCCATACCGTCTCTTCAATTCCGGGTCCATGCTCGACATGAGGAGAGCGTCTGCTCCGATACCCGCGGCCACAGTGAAATATCGCCAGCCTTCGGTGCCGTTAGGTTCGCGAAAGGAGATGCGCCCGACCGGTACCTGCTGCCGCTCCGCATTGATCAGAGCCTGAACAGCTTTGATCGGATTGCGGCCGAGCCCGAGATTCTGCGCGAGTGCGTTAGCGGTTCCGAGGGGCACCACTCCGAGCGCGACATCTGTTCCCACCAGTCCCTGCATTACTTCGTGCACGGTGCCGTCGCCTCCACACGCAAGCACCGTGTCATGTCCCTGTCGCACGGCCGCTACCGCCAGCGCTTTGCCGCTGCCCGGGGCGTGTGTTTCCAGTGAGTCAGCTTCGATGCCCGCTCGGTGGAGCACAGCCTTGACGTTCTCGATCTGCGAACCGCGCCGAGCGGAGTGCTGACCAGATGCTGGATTGTAGATAAGCGCAACACGGCGCATAAACCTTCTCGAAACCTCGATAGATCTTCCTAAGCGGCGAGGAATGCCTTCATTCTACAGACCCGTAAAACCAGGCTGTTGCAGGTTAGATGCGAGGGAAGGCTTCGGAAAGGGGCCTGATTGTCATCTGCCGGAAGCAGGAGAGGTGAGGATCGATCCGCTCCTGCGCAGTGCAACCTGGGCGGCGCGATAGCCGCACATGCCGTGCACGCCTCCTCCCGGTGGCGTCGAAGACGAGCATAGAAAGAGATTTGGAGCGCTTGTCTCGTAGGTGAGGGCGCTGGGTCGCAGGAGGAACTGCTTCATGCTCATTGCGCCACCGCTGATGTCGCCGCCGATGAGGTTGGCGTCCATCCGTTCGAGGATGGCGGGGGTGGAGATATAGCGCGTCATAACGCAGTCGCGGAAGCCCGGAGCGAAGCGTTCGATCTGGGCTTCAATGCGATCGGTCATGTCGACAGTGGAACCGTTCGGAACGTGGCAGTACGCCCAGAGCGTGTGCTTCCCTTCTGGAGCACGCGTGGGGTCGAAGATGGAGGGCTGGGCGACAAGGACGAAGGGGCGATCGGGGTATTTGCCCTCAGCAATCAGTCGTTCTGATTCAGCGATCTCTTCAAGAGTTCCGCCCAGGTGGAGTGTGATCGCGCGGCGGCAATCGCGCGCACGCCATGGAACAGGACGGGAAAGCGCGTAATCGATTTTGAATGCGCCGGGACCGCGCTTGAACCGTGTCATGAGTTCGCGAAACCCGGGCGTCAAACAGTCGCCGCCTATATCGACAAGTTGACGGGGAGAAGTATCGAAGAGAGTGAGGACTTCGGGGGAGTTCCAGGCGCGGAATGCTGCGGAGTCGACGCGTACGCCGGTGTAGAGTTTGCCTCCCAGGCTCTCAAGCGTACGGAGCAGAGCCTGCGTGATCGAGTGCGAGCCGCCGCGAGAGACGGGCCATCCGACTTTCGGAGTGACCGCGGCGAAGACGAGCGCGATTGCAGAGGTGAGGACGTCATCGAGACTGAGGAAAGAGTGCGCGGCAAGCCCGGCGAAGAGGGCGCGTGTTCTCGCGCTTTTGAAGTGACGCGTCGCGAGGCGACGGGCAGGCTGAAAAGCTGCGGTACCGAAGCGCGCCATCAGCCACGGATGCCTCGGGATCCGGAGGGCGGGGCCGAGAGCTTCCTGGGCGAAGTTGTCCCAGTTGTCAACGAGAGGCTGGATGAGGCTGCGCCAGGCTTTGGCGTCGGGTCCGAGTTCCCTGTCCTGATCAGCGAGATCGCGATGCAGCAGAACGGCGCTCCCGTCGTCGAGCGGATGGGCAAGCGGAAAATCGCCGTGAATCCACTCCAGCCCGTGATCAGCAAGCGGGAGCGTAGAAAAGAAGGGCGAGGCTGCAGCCATGGGATGCACTGCGGAGCCGAAGTCGTGCAGGAACCCAGGCAAGGTGAGTGGAAGCGTGCGCGCGCCGCCACCGGGGACGTTCTCGGCCTCAAAGACTTCCACTGCGATACCGGCCTGCGCGAGGACGATAGCGGCAGAGAGGCCGTTGGGACCGGATCCGATGATTCGGGCGCGCTTCATAACCTTATTGTCCCAGATGTGCCGCAGCGCAGAGGAGTGGTTTGGAAGCCACGCCTTAATTGTGCAGCGGGAGTTCTTCGGGCCATCGGACGACAGCCGGCCGGCCCTCAGCGGTCATCGTGAGTTCGGGCGCGTACATGCCCATCAATTCACGACGCCACCAGTTCCCCGTCTTGTTCTTTTCATCGCGCGTGGTGAACCAGTATTGCCAGAGCATCGCGCGGACGTATCGAGGTGGCGTTTGCGGAAATGGATTGCTTCGGAAGAGGCCGAGAACGTCTCTGTCATTGCCGAGGAGGCGCTCTTCAGTGATGGGGACGAGTTCGTTCTGATGCCAGTCGCCGAGTGAGGCAAACCACAAGTTCCAGTCGAAGCGAGGCTGATAAGGCGCGTAGATACGAGGCGATTCGTTCAGCACTTGGGGCTTGTTGCGGAATAGATAGGGCGTCCAGTTCTGGCCGTCGTTGGAGCCCTGGAACTCAATTTCGTAGCGGCCATTGGTCATAACCGCGAAGAGGCCGTACTGGTTGGCAATGCGGAAAGGATCGAGAAGCGCAATAGGTTTTACGGGCAGTAGCAGACTGCGGAAGGGGATGAGCAGCATCTCGGCTGAGGTGTTGTAAAAGATCCAGGTAAGCATGACTGCGGAGATAGCGAGACGCAGAGCGCTCATGTGGTTGCGAATGCGAGAAGAAAAGCGTCGACCGGTGGCGCTTCCGATTTCCCCCTCATCGTCGGCTGTTGGATCTGTTTCAGGAGTCCGTGTGGTGCGCTCAAGAGCAAACGCGGATTTGTGGCGGTCGGGCAGGAACTGGAGAAGAAAGCGGTCATCGAAAAGCAAGAAGCCGAGCGAGAGGACAAGGTAATTCAGGAACGTGTAGTTGGCTGTCAGGATTACGCCCATTTCCCAGGGGGTGACGATGAAGAAGCAAATGATACGAACGCGGCGCGGAAGAAACAGCATCCAGACGAGGCCGAGTTCGAGGATGAGCGTACCGGCCGCGCTGGCTGCGTGAAACCAATGCGGCAGATGTTGTGTGTACCAGCCGATCCATGTGGGGAGCGGGCCCGTCTCGTAGTAGTGATCCATGGCAGTGAGCGTGCGCCACTGGCGGTCGCCGCTGACGAGCTTGACGAGACCGGATTCGAAGTAGATGCGGAACCACTCCCATTGGAGGAGAAAGAGGCTGGTGCGTGACGGTGGAGAGGCTACACCGAGGCCAGGCCGGAGACCGCTTGGAACAAAGAAGAGAGTGATGAATCCGGCTTCCAGAAGCATGCCGTCGGATTGATAGTTGGAGAAGTCCTGTGCCGCGGAAACGAAAGACAGGAAACAGCAGAAGCAAACGAAGAAGCTGAGGCGGGGCCACAGGTTGAGAAATGCAGCGATCGAAGCAATGACGCCGACCCATGTGACGATCATGAGCGCATGCGAACTGGAAGAAATCCAGAAAAGCGTAGGAGCGAACCAGAACTTCGCAAGCGGGTAGGCGCGCGCAACCGCGAACAGATAATCGTGCGCCGGCAAGATGCCTTCCGGCCCGATCAGCCCTTTGATTTGAAACAGCAACGAGTAGAACGCCGAGAAGTAAATGGCTGCGAGAGCGCGCAGAAAGATCCACCGGGGTGCAAGGCGATTGGGCAGGCCATGGTCTGGGTCAAAGAGCCAGTGGACGATTTCGCGAGGATTTCCGCTTCGGCGATCGAGGCCCGCCGGTAGGAAATCGGGGGTGCGCTCAGCCATATGCAAGGATAGCGATCTACTAGTTGGGTGTCACGCAGTGGTCCTTGGTGCGGGTTCCGCGAGACACGGGTTAGTGAGTTCAACAGAACCCATGAGAGCCTTCAGCGAATAAAAACGTACGCGCGCGATCGCGTTCATTTCTCGACCGGGGGCGAAGCTTCTTTGTCTTTGAAATTGGGGCGGGACTAGGGCCACTGAGGAAGCGGACGCTTTTGTTCAAATTCCGAATTATTGTCTTGACAAACCAGATCGAGCAAATGGTAACGTTTGTTCGCTCTTCGAACAAATTATAGAGCGCACCGAAATCAACCGGGATTCTGGAGGTTTCCATGATCGATCGCACCCCCTGGAGAAGGCTGATCAGCTTTGCTTTACTCTCACTGCTCATCTGCGTATCCCAATTTGCTCTAGGCCAGGCAGTTAACGGCACCCTGCTCGGAACCGTAAACGACGCAACCGGAGCCGCTGTTCCAAACGCCAAAGTGGTCATCACCGAGACATCCAAAAACCTGAGTCACGAGTCGCTGAGCAACGGAAGCGGGAATTACACATTCCCTGACCTGCCCCCTGGGGTTTACACCGTCACTGTTGAGGGCACCGGCTTCAAGAAGGCCACGCAGCAGAATGTACAGTTGCTCAGCAACCAATCTATACGCGTGGATATGGTCATGCAGCCGGGCGATGTGACGGAAACCGTGACCGTGACGACGGCACCTCCTGTGCTGCAAACCGACCGCGCCGATATCAGCACCAAGATTGATGCCACCAACGTCATGGCTCTGCCCCTCACCACCGGGCGCAACTTTCAATCACTCCTCAACCTGGTTCCCGGTACCAGCCCCGCAACCTTCCAGCACTCGCAATTCTTTAACGCGCAGAATTCGTTGCAGACCCAGGCCAACGGTATGCCTCGCGTCAGCAATCTCTATCAGATTGAAGGAATCGACGATGACGAGCGCACCGGCCTGCTGCAGATTCTGATCCCTCCGGCCGAAGCCATTCAGAGTGTTGATGTCTCGACGAATAACTACGAGCCGGAACTTGGCCGCTCAGTCGGCGCCATCACGAATGTGACGCTCAAGTCCGGCAGCAATGCCTTCCATGGTTCGGCATTCGAGTATCTCCAGAACAACTATGTCAACGCTCGCTCATACTTCGGTGGCCCGCTTGGCCATCTTTCCTACAACTACTTTGGCGGCGCTATAGGCGGCCCGATCAAGAAGGATAAGCTATTTTTCTTCGGCGACTACCTCCGCACAACTGACCGCGAGAAGGTGAGCAGCACGTTTACCGTCCCGGATGCCCGCTGGTATACCAACGCCGGCGTCACTCCCGGCTGCACTGATCCGGCCGGTTGTATCGATTTGAGCGGCGCGCTTGTGGGCACTACCGGACAGATTTACGATCCCAGCACGGGCGACGGCACATCCGCTCATCCGCGCACCGCATTCCCGAACAACCAGATTCCCATCAGCCGGATCAATCCAGTTTCGCTGAACATGCTGCAGCAACTCAACGCAGCGTTTCCCAAATATGGAACCCTGGATTCGACGAAGCCCCTGAGCAATCCGTCGAACAACTACACAACTAGGCTTCCATTCACCAAGGATTCGAATAGCTTCGACGTAAAGGTTGATTGGAGCCTCAGAGAAAAAGATCATCTCAATGGCCGCTTCAGCTGGCAACGGGCCAAGACTTTCCAGGCAGCCGCTTTCGGTAATTTCCTCGGCGGCCCGCAAGGCGGCGGATTCGAAGCCCAAGGCAATCAGACGGCTTATAGCACCGGCGGAATTTATAACCATGTTTTCTCACCCACGTTCCTGACCGAGGTTCGCGTCGGCGTGGCCCACCTCGTCAATACGGCACTTCCTCTTGACTACGGCACGAACGACGCGACAACCATCGGGGTACCCGGGGTCAACATTGACGGGCAGCCCTTCACTGGCGGTCAGGTCGGCATCACCATCAATGGTGGATTTTCCAATCCCCTCATCGGGTATTCAGCTTCCGTGCCGTGGGTACGCGCAGAAGCAAACATTGATGCAGTGAACACCTGGACAAAGATCACCGGCAACCACACGTTCAAGTGGGGTGCCGACCTTCGCCGGGTTCGCGACGATCTTTTGCAGGATCAGACCTTCAGCCCGCGCGGCGCCTTTACCTTCAATGATCTCCAGACCTCGACGACTGGTGCGAAGACCAACATCGCGAACTTCATGGGCAGTTTCCTTCTCGACCAGCCCAGCCAGACAGGACGCGATCTGAACACGTTTGTCCCACGTTATCGTCAGTGGTGGTTCTTCGCCTTTGCGGGAGACAAGTGGCAGGCGACCCCCAAGCTGACCCTCGACTATGGCCTACGCTGGGAGTTCTATCCGCCCGCTACGCCCCCAGTCGATGGCGGCTTCTCGAACTACGACCCCTCGAACAACACCCTGGTTCTTGCCGGGCTCGGCAGCAACCCTGCGAACCTCGGTATGCATACGCAGTACAACTACTTCGCTCCACGTACTGGATTCTCTTACCGCGCGCATGACTCAACTGTGGTCCGCATGGGCTTTGGCATGAGCTACATCCCATTCACGGACAACACCTATGCATACAACTACCCAATCCGAGCCAACAACAGTTATCAACCGGCCGGCTCGAACTTTACTCCCGCAGTCCTGTCGGATGGCGTGACCGTTGCGTCTTTCCAGGCTGGTTTTCCGGCACCGGTCCCAGTAGCGATTCCCGACAACGGGATCATCGCTGCCAATACACCTCAGCTGATTAGTCAGGCTTACACTTACATCCCGAAGAATTTCAAGAATTCCTACGCGGAAGCCTGGAATCTCGCGCTTCAGCAGGCCTTCGGACCCGACTACAGCTTGCAGATCGCATACGTCGGCAATCATGGCACGCGTATGAATCTGTCACAGAACATCAACTTGCCCAACGTATATGGCGGCGGCAATGGTTCACTGCCGGAGAACTCCACCGCATTTACGGGTGGCGCCACAGGCCGTACCGCAGCTACAAACGAGTTCTTCCTGGGATACTCCTCGAACTACAACGGCCTTCAGGTCCAACTCACAAAACGCTACTCCGCCGGCCTTACGTTCACTTCTGCGTTTACGTGGGGTAAGGCACTTACCTACGCTACCGGAGGAGATGACAACGGCAGCATGGTCTTCTTCATCGACCAACGCAGGAACTATGCCCCCGCCGACTTCGACCGCTCCAAAAACTTCGAGCAGAGCTTCACGTATGAGCTGCCGGGCGGGCGGGGTCATAGATTCTTCAACTCCGGCATTGGCGACGCTGTGTTCGGTGGCTGGAGACTCTCCGGCGTGATTTCCATACTGTCCGGATTGCCCTTCAGCGTGTATGCAAATCAAGGCGTTCTCAACACGCCAGGAACCGCACTGCTGGCAAACATCTCCGGCGGTCCCAAGGTGCTCCATCAGATCGGCGCAGGCAAGCAGTGGTTGGATAAGTCCAACTTCTCGCAACCAGCTGGTTGCGCCGGGGCATTTCCTTGTACCCCGGTGCTAGGCAATACCGGCAGGAACCAGTTCCGCGGTCCCGGGTACTGGCAGAACAACTTCTCGCTCGCTAAGAAATTCACGATGTTCCGTGAATTTGCAAGTGAATTTCGCATCGACGCGGTGCAGTTGACGAACACACCTCAGTTCGCCAACCCAAATGCCGGCAGCGGATCGATCTTTACGGCGTCGAACTTCGGTCAGGTAACAAGCACTTTGGGCAGCGGCCAGGGCAGCGTGAACGGAATTGGCGGCGGTCGAAGCCTCCAGGGTTCACTCAGAGTTTCCTTCTAGGCCTTCAACTCTGTGGACGAGGCGGAAACGCCTCGTCCATTTTCATCCGCGACGCAGATGCACGCCCCCTGGGTCGCAAGAGGACACAAACAATGAGCACACTATCCCGCCGGACGTTCATCACGGGGTCCGCTGCGGCAGCGTCTTTCCTCGCCTTGCGGGCTTCCGCAAAGACAGCCAGGGACGCATTCCGGATTGCCGTCATCACCGATGAAATCTCACCAGACTTCGACCATGCTTGCCATGTTGCTTCGCAGGAATTTGGGATGCACTGGGTCGAACTGCGCTCCATGTGGGGCAAAAGCCTGGTAAGCCTCAAAGACGATCAGCTTGCCGATATCGAAAAGGTGCTGAAGAAGTACAACCTGCAAGTGACGGATATCGCCAGCCCGCTCTTCAAAACGGATTGGCCGGGAGCGCCGCGTTCTTCCTACGGTTCCAAGGGCGACATGCATGGCGCAGCAGAGACAACATTCAAGGAACAGGACGAGATTCTCGAGAAGTCAATCTCACTCGCAAAAAGATTTAAGACGAACAAGGTGCGCTGTTTCGATTTCTGGCGTCTTGACGACGTGAAGCCCTACCGTACAGCGATCGACGAAAAGTTGCGTGAAGCTGCGGAAAAGGCCTCTAAACAAGGAGCTATCCTGGTTCTGGAAAACGAATTCGAGTGCAACACGGCGACCGGTCGTGAATCAGTTCGCACTCTCGGAGCAATCAAAACACCTTCCCTGGCGCTGAATTGGGATCCGGGAAATGCCGTGATGCGAGGCGAAATGGACGCCTATCCGACCGCCTGGGAAATGCTCCCCAAAAATCGCATCCACCATTGCCACGTTAAGAACGCCGAAAAGAATGACGCCGGCAAAATCGTGTGGGCTCCCGTCGGTCGAGGCGTGATCGATTGGACCGCGCAATTCAAGGCCTTGAAAGCTGCCGGATTCCATGAAGCCGTAAGCCTCGAAACCCACTGGCATGGAGCGCTTACACCGGAAGAATCCACTCGAGAGAGTTGGGCAGGCATGAAGAAAGCTCTGACCGATGCCGGAGCGCTGTAAACGGACTGAGAACTTTCAACCTGTGTGAACACAACTATCTTGGGAGGGCACATGCTTACTCGACGTGAATTTCTTGACACGCTTGCCACTGGAACCGCTGGACTTGCCATTGCCTCGACGGCCAAAAGCTACGGCCAGATTATGGGATCGAACGACCGCTTGAATTTCGCGGTGATCGGGTTGCATTCCCGTGCCTATGCCCACCTTTCAGCGCTGAAAGCTAACAAAGCTTCCGCGAGAATTGTGTACGTCTGCGACGTGGACAAGAACACGATGCAGAAATTCGCGTCTGCAACTGAGCGGGAGATGGGCGAGGCTCCCAAAACGGATCAGGATTTTCGAAACATCCTTCGCGAAAAAGAAGTGGACGCCATCACGATCGCCACTCCGGACCACTGGCACGCGCCAATGGCAATCCTCGGCCTGCAGGCGGGCAAGCACGTCTACGTCGAGAAGCCCTGCAGTCACAACCCTGCTGAAGGAGTGATGCTTGTTGAGGCACAGAAGAAACACGGCAAGCTGGTGCAGATGGGCACACAACAGCGCTCCAGCCCGCACACGATAGAAATCGTGGATCGCATCCACAACGGCGAGATCGGCCGCGCATACATGGCGAAGGCATGGTATGTAAACACGCGCAAGTCGATCGGGACCGGGAAAGAAGTGCCCGTACCAGAGCAGCTGAACTGGGATCTGTGGCAGGGCCCCGCGCCGCGCCGTGCTTACACCGACAACATTCAGCCATACAACTGGCACTGGTTCAAAGTCTACGGAACGGGTGAGACCCTGAACAACGGAACGCACGAAATCGATGTCTGTCGCTGGGCACTGGGTGTTGACCTCCCCGAACGGATCGGCGCACAAGGCGGTCGCTACCATTTCAAAGATGACTGGCAGTTCTACGACACCCTGGTCACGAACTTCGAATACGCCGACAAGATGATTTCCTGGGATTGCAGATGCTGCAACGGGATGAAGGTTTACGACCGCGATCGTGGATCGGTAATCATGGGAACAAACGGTTCTGTGCTTGTCGATCGCGATGGTTATGAGATCTACGATCTCAAGGGCAAGAAAACCGGTGAGAAGAAGGCCGGTTCCGAGACGTCATCGAACGACCTGGTGGGTCGCGACTCGATGACGGACGCACATTTCGCCAACTTCATCGCCGGCGTGAAAAAGGGTGAAAAGCTGAATGCACCGGTCTCCGTTGGAAATGTGGCCGTCACGATGCTTCAACTTGCCAACGTTGCATGGGATGTCAAACGGGTTCTCACACTCGACCCCAGGGACGGGAAGGTTCAACACGATCCCGAAGCGATGAAGCAATGGACCCGCAGCTACGAGAAGGGCTGGGAGCCTCACGTCTAGCAAGCATTCTGAGGGTTGGTTTTTACCTTCCCTCTTTCATTCCTGTTAGCTGTGTTTTCAAGGAGCCATTCTGCTATGAAAGATAACGTTTCACGCAGGCATTTCCTGCAGGGAGGCACTCTCGCGGCGGCAGCAGCTGTCGCACCACGTTCTTCGTTGGGGCTGACTCCAAAACAGGAAACTGGAAAACCCTGCCCTATCCAGCTTGGAATCGCGACATATACCTTTCGAGCGTTTCAGCGCGACAAGATGATTGGGTTCTTGAAGCAGCTGAACATCGACCAGATCAACGCGAAAGACATCAAGGATCACTTACCGTCAGATGCGCAACAGGAACAGGCCGCTCTCAAGGACTACTCTGCTGCGGGCATCAAGCTGCATGCCGCGGGAGCGATCTACTTCCGCAAAGATGAAGATGAGGATATCCGAGCCAAGTTCGAATACTGCAAGCGCGCAGGAATCGGAGTGATTGTGGCTGGGGACCCTACGCCTGAGACGCTGCCGCGGGTAGAGAAATTCGTCAAGCAGTACGATATCCGGATTGCCATTCACAATCACGGTCCAGAAGATCCAGTCTGGCCTTCACCGCTCGACATCCTCAAGCTCGTGAAAAATCTCGACCCTCGCATCGGATGCTGCATCGACGTTGGTCACACGGTGCGCGCCGGGACCGATGTCGTAGAGGCGATCAACGCGGTGGGCCCCCGCTTGTTTAACATGCATATCAAGGACCTATCGGATTTCAAATCCAAAGAGAGCCAGGTTGCAGTAGGCCGAGGCCTGATGCCGATCCGGGAGATCTTCGCTGCGTTGGCCAGGATCAACTACAAGGGCTTCGTCGATCTTGAATACGAGATTCATGAAGATGAACCAATGCCTGGAGTGATTGAAAGCATCGCCTACATGCGCGGGGTTCTCACTGGCATGGGATATCGCCTGAATGGTTGAGCAATCGTGCAGGATGTCTTCAAAATTAGTCACTCACGTGCATTCATTGCTTCGATAACGGTTTAGAAGGATTCATGGAATGCTTTTACATCCAGATCGTTTGTTTCCGGCAGATCTGACGACACGGAAAATTGCACGCGAACTCTATTCCGGGATATGCAAGCTGCCGCTCGTAAGTCCGCATGGGCACACTCAGGCGGCTTGGTTCGCGAAGAATGAGCCCTTCCCCAATCCAGCCGCGCTTTTCGTTCAGCCCGATCACTATGTTTTCCGGATGCTGTACAGCCAGGGGGTCTCGCTGGACGATCTGGAAATCGGCCGTCCCGAGATCAAGGACCCGCGGAGAGTGTGGCGAATCTTCGCGAGCCACTACTATCTTTTCCGTGGAACGCCAACGCGCATGTGGCTGGATTTTTCGTTTCAGGAAGAGTTCGGATTCAAAGAGCGCTTGTCGGAGAAAAACGCGGATCATTACTACGACATCATTGCGGAAAAGCTCCAAACACCCGAATTTCGGCCCCGTGCGCTGTACAAGAAGTTCAATCTCGAAGTCCTGGCCACCACTGATTCGCCGCTCGATTCGCTCAAAGATCACAAGGACATCCAGGACTCCGGATGGAATGCCCGCATCATTCCCAACTTCCGTCCAGATTCGGTGGTGGACCCCGACTTCCCCGCTTTCGCTCAGAGCATAGCCCGGCTGGGAGAGCAGAACGGCGAGGACAGCACGTCGTGGCAGGGATACCTGCAGGCTTTACGCAAAGCAAGAGCACGCTTCCGCCAGTTTGGGTGCACTGCAACCGATCATGGCCACCCCACGGCCCGCACAGCGGATCTTGCACCCGGCGAAGCGGAACGGCTGTTCTCTGAGGTTTTGTCGGGACAAGCCGATGCGGCACGCCGCGAACTGTTCCGCGCTCAAATGCTGACGGAAATGGCTGCCATGAGCCTCGAAGATGGCCTCGTGATGCAGATTCATCCGGGCAGTGTTCGCAACCACAATGTGGCTCTTCACCAGCGTTTCGGTCGCGATATGGGAGCTGATATTCCGCAGCGAACCGACTATGTCTCTGCCCTGCAGCCATTGCTCGCCAGGTTCGGTAACGAGGCGAAGCTTACAGTGATCCTCTTCACCCTGGACGAGTCGACGTACAGCCGCGAATTAGCCCCGCTGGCCGGTCACTATCCCTGCCTGCGTCTGGGACCGGCATGGTGGTTTCATGACAGCCCCGAAGGCATGATGCGCTTCCGTGAACTGACCACTGAAACCGCGGGCTTCTACAACACCGTAGGGTTTAACGACGATACGCGAGCGTTCCTCTCCATACCGGCGCGCCACGATGTTGCTCGCCGCATCGATTGCGCGTTCCTCGGCCGGCTCGTCGCTGAACACCGCATTGATGAAAGCGAAGCTCATGAAGTGGCGCACGCGCTGACGTACAAACTGGTGAAGGAGGCTTACAAACTCTGAAGGGCTTCATGAGGATCGGAACAGCGACCCCTCTATACTGAACTTCTTCACCTCTAGCATGTCCCCAACGCATTCCGGGAGGCAGGTAGCACACGGAAGGATCCGAACGTCATGATGCCGATGCTTTTGTTGGAAGATAAACAAAGCGCCTCCAACCGAACACCGCGTCACATCAATCGCAATCTCATCTTCAACCAGATCCGGATACGGCAGCCAATCTCGCGCGCCGATCTTGCGCGGATCTCAGGGCTGCAGAGAAGCACGGTTTCGCTCATCGTCGAAGAACTTCTGCAGGAGCGGTGGGTCGTCGAAGGAGTCGTTGGCGATCTGCCCAGAGGTAGAAAGCCCACCGGCCTGGTGGTGAACGACAAGCGAACGGTGCTGGCCGTGGATGTGCACCCGGCACAAACGACATTGGCCGTGGCCAACCTTTCCGGTCGAATCACCACGCAGAAGCGTCTTGAGTTACCCATTGATCCGAAGAAGGTCATTCATTCCATCGCAACTGCGATTAAGAAGATGATTTCTGAGCAGCCTGATTGCTCCTTCGAAGGGATCGGCATGACGGTGCCTGGCCGCTTCAGCCATCAATTGAAGAAAACCATTTTTGCGCCGAACGTTGGCTGGCCAATCGCGCAGATCAAATCCCGTGTAGAGCAGGCCACGGGGCTGCCAGTAGTGATCGATAACATTGCGAATGCATGCGTGCTCTCTGAAGTGTGGTTTGGAAGCACCGACGAAAAGCAGGACATCGTAGTTGTAAACGTTTCAGAAGGAATCGGTACCGGAATTTTCATCAATGGCGGGCTCGTCCGAGGTTCAGGAGAGATGGCAGGGGAATTCGGTCATATCCAGATGGATCCTGAAGGCATCGTCTGTGGCTGCGGCGGTCGCGGGTGCTGGGAAACTCTGGCTTCCAACCGCGCGGGGCTGCGCTATTACAGCGAGATCACGGGCGAAACCCTCCCTTCGATCGACGCATTGTTCAGGCTGATCGAAGAAGACGATACAAACGCAATTAGTGCGATGACGAAGATGTGCACGGCTCTGGGACGAGGCCTCCACATGATTGCCATGACACTTGCGCCAAGCCAGATCGTTCTTGTGGGCGAATTCACCCGGCTCTGGTCAAGAGCCTACCCTATCATCTGCGCTGAAGTTGCCAAATCGCCGGTCACGGCAATTCCGACCCTGCGCATGGCGACGGAAGCGGACACGGCGCGACTCCGAAGCGGCGTTGCTTTGATCATGAGTGAACGGCTTCTTTGAGGGCGTTTCATAAACCAGGCTTCAAAACTCTCCATTCCTGATCTTCAGTCGCCATCCAGCTCGGCAGCGTCCGCTAGAATAGCAGCCAATATGAGCAGAAGATTCGCATTCGGCAGGAGCGGCATCGACGTACCGGTCCCCAGCAGCTTCGATTGTGTCGTCGTCGAGAGCAGGCAGGTTCAGCCACTCGCCGACGCGAACGGCGCGCTTGAACACGCTCTCGATCACCCACTGGATTCTCCGCCACTCGCTGACTTGGCCAAAGGCAAACAGAAGGTCGCCATTGTGGTGTGCGATATCACTCGGCCCGCTCCCAATATCGTGACACTTCCTCCATTACTCGACCGGCTTCGCAAATCGGGTATCAGTCGCGAAAAAATATCTATTCTCATTGCCACGGGCTTACATCGCGCAACCACGCAGGCGGAGGTAGATCAGATTGTCGGGGCGGAAATCGCGCGAACATACCGGGTCATTAGCAACGATGCGCGCGCTGAAGGACAACATCACTATCTCGGAACCACGAACCGTGGGACGCCAATTCACATTCACAGGGACTTCGTCGATGCAGATCTCCGCATCACGCTTGGATTCATCGAGCCGCATCTGATGGCCGGCTATTCGGGAGGAAGGAAGTTGGTTGTTCCTGGTGTTGCCGCGGAACCCACCATCAAGGCCATTCATTCGCCGTTGTTCATGCGCGAACCGCTGGCGACCGAGGGATCGATCGATGGCAATCCGCTCCACAAAGAACTGCTCGAGATTGCTCGCATCGCGCATCACGATTTTATTCTCGACGTCACTTTGACCCGGGATCGGCAGATATCAGGCGTATTCGCGGGCAATCCCGTCGCGGCCCACGCTGCCGGCGTTCGTTTTGTGCAGAATCTCTGTCTCGAACATCTGGACGAGCCGGCTGATCTGGTGATCACGAGCTCAGCGGGTTTCCCCCTTGATCTGACGTTCTATCAAAGCGTCAAAGCGGTAACGGCGGCTCAGCACTTAATCAAAAGGGGTGGAAGGATTCTCGTCATCGCCGAGTGCTCTGAGGGAGTAGGTTCAGCAGAGTTTGCAACGAGCCTCAAAAGTATTCGCTCCTTCGATGCCTACCTCGACGAGATTACCAGCCCTCCGGTGCAGATCGATCAGTGGCAGGTTGAAAAATTGGCCCTCGCGGCACTTCAAAGTGAACTCTTTTTCTACACACCTGGAGTCCAGGCTGAAGATATTGGAATTCTCAAAACGCGATATTCTTCCACCCTGACCGAAGCTATCGCAGCCGCCACTGCCAATCTCCCGCTCGGGGCAAGAATCCTCCTCGTGCCTGAAGGGCCATATACATTCGCAAAAGTAAGACAACCTGTAAGTCAGAATGATTGATCATGTTACACTCAGCCCTGCATTGCATCAGAAAAACATCGCTAGAGCCAAGCCAGCGCCAATGTCCATACCGATCAAGCGCTTTGTAGATCGCGTACCTGGCGGCATGATGACCTTGCCGCTTGCCGCAGGGGCTCTACTCGTCACCTTCGCGCCCAATGCTCCAGCGTTTTTTGGCTCCTTCACTGGCGCGCTTTTCACCGGCTCGCTCCCCATCCTTGCGGTCTTCTACGTCTGCATCGGCGCTACAGTCTCGGTTCGTTCGCTTCCCGGCGTATTGAAAAAAGGCGGAGTCCTGCTCGGGACCAAAGTGCTTCTCGGGATTGCAGCTGGGGTATTGATCGGGCACTGGCTCGGGATAGAGCCCGTTTCCGCTGGATGGTTCTCAGGCTTCTCCACTCTTGCGGTCGTCGCGGCCATTAACGACACCAATGGCGGTTTATATATGGCCTTGATGAATCAATATGGACGAGCAGAGGACGCAGCGGCCTACTCAGTGATGTCGCTCGAATCGGGCCCATTCCTGACGATGGTGAGCCTGGGAGTTGCGGGCCTTTCAGCGTTTCCGTGGCAAGCATTGGTTGGCGCGATCTTGCCCCTTGCCCTGGGTATGCTCCTTGGCAATCTCGATCCTGAGCTTCGGGAGTTTTTGGCCAAGGCTGCCCCCGTGCTCATCCCGTTCTTCGCATTCGCGCTTGGCGCCACCCTAAATTTGAAACTTGTTTGGAAGGCCGGCATTTCCGGACTAGCCCTGGGAATTGCTGTGTTGGTTCTTTCCACCTTCTTTCTGGGAATGGCAGACCGGCTCACGGGAGGCAAAGGAACTGCGGGCATTGCCGCTTCAACAACGGCCGGCAATGCGGCGGCTGTCCCTGCATTGGTGGCCGCGGCCAACCCCAAGTACACTGCTGCGGCTGCACCTGCAACTGTTCTCGTAGCATGCAGCGTAATCGTGACCGCGATTGCAGCTCCTCTTGTCACGGCGTGGTGGTATTCGCGGATATCCTCGAAGTAGAGGGAGAGTTGGCCTTGGCTAGAATGGTGGTGATCGCAGACGACCTGACGGGAGCCGCAGACTCCGCAGCTTCCTCCGCCGCGCTTGGGTGCAAGGCAGCCGTCGTTCTCTATTCTCCACAACACAGGGATTCAGAACTGCCGTGGCTAGACGCAGATATCCTAGCCATCGACGCAAACAGCCGCTGTCTTTGTTCCGAAGAAGCATCGCAACGAACGGCTCATCTGGTGACTCTTTGCGAATCACAAAACCGGAACGCCGGGGAATACACGCTCTTCAAGAAGATTGATTCAACCTTGCGCGGCAATATCGCTTACGAGCTTGCAGCTGTACTGCACGCGCGCAGAGCCAACACTCCGTCGACTTCAAGGATCTCAATTCTTATGGCTCCGGCGCTGCCTGCTCAGGGCCGTACAACGGTAGATGGTCGTCTCCTCGTACACGGGGTCCCACTGGAACAAACGGACATCTGGAAAACCGAAGCTCGACCTGCAGAATCAAACATTGCACGGCTTTTGGCCGTTGCTGGCCTTTCCTGCGGCTTGATCGACCTCCAAACTGTCCGTTCCGACTCGGCTGAAATTGGTCGAGCGATAGTGAATTCCGCGGAACACGTGGACGTGGTGGTCTGCGATGCGGAAACTGAAGACGATCTCCATGCTATCGCCGAGGCCTCTTCAAACGAGCCCGCGATTACCGCATTGGCCGGCTCCGCCGGGCTCGCCTCCCAGGTTGGACGCGCAATGTCTATCGGGCGCGATCTAGAACCTTATAGATCGGGTTTCGCATCCGGCTCAACCTTATTCGTGATCGGCACCACAGCTTCACTCTCACGAGAGCAGGCGCGCATACTTGAAACAATGCCCAATGTATCGACCTTCCACGCGACACCAGCCGCTATCCACAATTCCTCCGCGATAGCCACACAGATCATTCAGAGTCTCCAGGCACATCGCGATGTACTCCTTGTGTTCGATGGAGCCGAGAATTGCTCGAAACTCGAAGAGCAGCGGCTTTGGGATGCGCTCGTGAACCTTGCCTCACGCTGCGCGCCGTATCTCGGTGGACTTGTTGCAAGCGGGGGAGAGACGGCACGGGAGGTCCTGGATGCTCTCGGAATTCGCCAATTGCATCTGCTTGGCGAAGTTGAAGCCGGTCTGCCGTTTTCCGTGGCCGGTTGCTGGGACCGACCACTCCCCGTGATCACAAAGGCCGGAGCATTTGGCTCCCCGCAGGCCCTCGTCCACTGCATTAATTTTTTGCGGCAGCTCAAACGCATGCCTGTGAAAGTTCACCCTGCGGATCCATCACTGCATTACAAGAGTTGATATGCCAAAACCCATGATTGCAATCACGATGGGCGATGCTGCAGGGGTGGGTCCCGAGGTCATCATGAAGAGCCTGTCGCATCCTGAGGTCGACGAATTGTGCTGCCCAGTTGTAATCGGCGATGCAGACCGGCTTCGCGCTGCCGGAACGATCACCGGTACTCATCGAAATGTCCAAGGCATTTCAGAGTCGCAGTTGCAATCGACAAGCTTCTCCCCGGACGTAATTAACTGTATCGACCTGCAGCTGATTCCCGCGGATCTTCCCTGGGGCAAGCTCTCGCGCGAAGCCGGTGAAGCTGCTTACCGCTATCTCGAGATGGCAGCACGCCTTGCGATCGAAGGGCGAGTCGCGGCCATCTGCACAGCTCCCCTGAACAAAGAAGCTCTCCAAGCTGCGGGTCACAAGTTCCCCGGCCACACCGAACTACTGGCTCATCTCACCGGAACGCCTGAAGTCTCCATGATGCTGACCACGCCCAAACTCAAGGTCCTGCACGTAACCACGCATATCGGACTCATTGACGCAATCGCGCGTATCGAACCTGGCCTTGTGGAGCGCACGATCACACGCGGACACGAGGCGCTCGAACGGTCGGGGATCGCAAATCCGCGCATCGGGGTGTGCGGCATCAATCCGCACGCCGGAGAAAATGGCCTCTTCGGGCACGGTGAAGAAGAAGAAAAGGTTGCGCCTGCAATCAGGGCGTGCCGCAGCCGCGGGTGGAACGTTGAGGGCCCATTGCCCGCAGACACGCTCTTCTACCTTGCGCAGCGCGGCGACTTCGACCTGGTGATAGCGATGTACCACGATCAAGGCCATGGCCCCGTAAAGGTTCTCGGACTCGAATCCGGCGTGAACATCACCATTGGTTTGCCGGTGGTGAGAACATCGGTAGATCACGGAACTGCGTTCGATATCGCCGGAACTGGAAAAGCCGATGAACGTAGCCTGATTGAAGCTCTTCGTCAGGCCGTTGCGCTGGCTCCGCAATGGCACCCGGGCTCAATGGCATTTCGATAAAGATCGCCGATGAAATAATTGCTTGAGCACCCGCATACTGGTCCCGCCCTCGCAGGTTCAGGCTAGTTCTGCTTGACCCCCTTTCTGATGTTCCTCCATTTCTCTAGATAACGTCCTTTTGAAGGGCCACATCCTCACGCCGTCCTTCAAACCACCGATACAAAGCGGGGAGGACGAGCAGGGTTAGAAAGGTGGAAGTGACGAGGCCGCCGATAACGACGGTAGCTAGCGGCCTTTGCACCTCAGCGCCCGAGCCATGGGACACTGCCATCGGGATGAAACCCAGGCTGGCGACGAGAGCTGTCATCACTACCGCCCGTAATCGAGTCGTTGCGCCTCGCCTAATGGCATCCTCCAGCGGAATACCTTGACTGCGGAGTTCTCGAATATAGGTGAGCAGCACAATTCCGTTCAGCACTGCAATACCGAAAAGAGCGATGAATCCCACGCCCGCAGATATGCTGAAAGGCATCCGGCGAAGGAGCAATGCAACAATGCCACCCGTGGCGGCCAGCGGAATATTCAGGAAAATCAACACAGCGGGTAGTCCTGACTGAAAGTTGAAATAGAGCAGCACGAAGATCAGGATGAGCGCCGCGGGAACGACAATCATCAGGCTCTGGCTGGCGCTGCGAAGTTGTTCGAACTGCCCGCCCCATTCCAACTGATAGCCGCTGGGAAGCTGGATGCGCTTTGCGACTGCCCTCTGCGCTTCACCGACAAACGAAGCCAGATCGCGTCCCCTCGCATTCACTTCGACCGATATCCTGCGTCGCCCTCCTTCGCGACTGATCTGTGCCGGTCCACTTTCCTCGGTAATGTCGGCCAGTTGAGCTAGCGGGATAAAGTGGCCTTCGTTGTCTCCGACTCTGAGATTCCCAATGGCATCGATGCTATTTCTCTGGTAAGCCGGAAAACGGAGCTGCATTATGAATCGCCGGTCTCCTTCAATGATTTCTCCATCAGGTTTCCCTCCAATGGTTTCTACGGTGTCGAGCACATCTGAAGCGTCAAGACCATGCCTCGCGAGAGCTTCTCGCCGCACGCGGATGCGCAGGTTCGGCAGTCCCGCAAGACGCTCGACACGAACATCTGCAGCACCAGGCACCTTGCTCACAATCGCGGCTATCTGGTCTGCCTTCTGCTTCAGGATGTCGAGATCGTCTCCGAAGAGCTTGATGGCAATGTCACTCCTGGCGCCGCCCTCCATTAGTTCCTGAACGCGCATCTGAATTGGCTGCGAGAAGCTGTAAAGGGCTCCTGGCGCCTCCTCCTCGAGCCTTTTTTCCATCGCAGCGATGAGGTCGTGCTTTGATCGCCTCTTCGGCCACTGTTTCTCGGGCTTCAGCATGACATACACGTCGCTCTGATCGATGGCCATTGGGTCCGTGGCAACCTCGGCACTTCCCGTTCGACTGAACACGTAATCCACTTCTGGAAATTCGTGCAAAACTTTCTCAATGATTTCGTTGCCGTGGAGAGATTCCGAAATCGAGATCCCTGGGACTCGATACATTTGAATGAGCAACGATCCCTCGTCGAGCGATGGAATGAACTCAGCACCGAGAAAAGGAATGCCAATCAGCGATAGAGCGAATGCCCCTACCGCAATCAGAGAGGTAATGCGCGGATGCTTCAAAGCCTTGGCCAGGACTGGGGCATAATGCAGCTCGAGTCTGCGCATCAACCAGGTGTGCTCCTTGATCTTTTTCCCGCTGAGGAAATAAGAGCTCAAGACAGGCATCAACGTTAGGGCAATGAGCAACGATCCAATCAGGGCAAATAAGACTGTCGCGGCCATCGGTTTAAACATCTTGCCTTCGACTCCACCCAGCGTCAGAATCGGCACATAGACCAGGACGATGATGGAAACACCAAAGAAGATCGGCTTGGCCACCTCGCGGGCTGCTGATCGAATTACATCCTGAGGGTTTTCGTCCGGCGCTCGATCGTGCAGGCGGCGGAGAATATTTTCAAGGATCACGACCGAACCATCCACGATAAGGCCGAAGTCGATGGCCCCAAGGCTCATCAGATTGCCTGAAACCTTTGCCTGCAGCATTCCAATGAATGCGACGAGCATGGAGAGCGGGATAGCCAGGGAAACAAGCAGGCCCGCGCGAATGCTCCCCAATAGCAGGAGAAGAACGGCTACGACAAGAAGTCCACCTTCGATCAGATTCCGTGTGACGGTGTGAATCGTTCGGTTAACCAGATCCGTTCGATCATAGAGAGGTACGATTGTCACACCCTCAGGGAGCGTCTTCCCGATCTCTCTAAGGCTTTCCTTTACCCTTTGAGCGACAACTCGGGAGTTCTCGCCCAGCAGCATCATTGCTACCCCGACAACGATCTCTCCCTTCCCGTCCTGTGTCGCAAATCCTCTTCGCACCATCGGGGCAAAGTTCACAGCTGCGATATTTCGAATCAGAATTGGCGTACCCGTCGGCGAATTCCCGACGACAATGGTTTCGATATCCGACAAGCTACCAATGAGGGCTTCGCCACGAATGAGCGACTGCTGTTCTGACTGTTCGAGGTATGCGCCTCCTGCATTTACATTGTTCCTCGACAGGGCCTCGATCACGCGCCGCAGTGGAATGTGGTAGCTGGCAAGCTTGTCGTTGTCGACCTCTACCTGGTACGTCTTCAGCTCGCCCCCTGCGCTATTCACCTCCACAATGCCGGGTACCTGCCGCAGTTTTGGAGCGATCTCCCAATCAAGAATCGAGCGCAAATCCATCAGGCTTCGATTTGGTCCGGACAATTTGAATTGGAAGATCTCTCCGAGCCCCGATGTGATCGGCCCCATCTCTGGCACGCCAATCTCTGGAAGAATGGCCTCCTTCGCCTGCGGCAGACGCTCCATGATCAGACGCCTGCAGAAGTAGGGGTCCATGCTGTCTTGGAAGTAGATTGCGACATAGGACAAGCCGTACTTGGATGTCGATTGGATCCTCGTGACTCCAGGCAGCCCGCTCATTGCGATCTCTACTGGATACGAGAGGAGCTTCTCCACCTCCAGCGGCGAAAGGCTTGGAGCCCTGGTGAGTACAACTACCTGATTGGGGGTGATGTCGGGCTCCGCATCAATGGGAAGTTTGCGCATCGATATCACGCCGAATGCGGCAACGAAAAGCGTCGCCAGGATGACGAGTACGCGATAGCGAAGAGCGATCTCAACGAGTCGTTGCATCTAGTCCTCCCCCAACTCACCACCGGCGAGGATGGACTTGAGGTGGAATGCGCCCTGCGTGACGACCGGCTCACCCACCTTCAAGCCGCGAATGATCTCCGTTTGACCCCTGACCGTGACGCCCTTCTCGACTTCCCGCTTTTCAAACTGAGTCTCTGAGTGTCTAATGAAAACTACATTCTTCCCTTCCACCTGCTGAAGTGCACTCTCCGGAACCGCGATGGCTTGCTTCGTGAACGTGGTCGGCAACTCCAGGTTTGCGTACATGTCTGTCTTCAGCTTTACCCGCTCATTTGCGACTTCGCAGCGGACACGCGCCGTTCTGGTCTGAGGATCGAGTGCATCGCTGATGTATGTAACCTTGCCTGCAAAAGTCTCGCCCGGATAGGTATCGAGCCTGATCGAAGCATCCTGACCGACGCGAATACGTCCAAGGTCTTTCTCGTACACTTCAGCCTGTACCCAGACACGCGTAATATCCGCAACAGCGAACACTTCACGGCTCTCGTCGATGATGTCGCCCGGAGAAGCTGCCGCCTTCGTAACGATCCCGCTGAAAGGAGCTCTCAGCGCAGTAAGGAAACTGCCGGCCGTGTCGCTATCAGAGACGCCCAGACGGCGAAGCCTTTGGCGAAGACCATCAATCAGTGCCTGCTGGGAGCGAATGTTCGCTTCGATTCCTTCCTGCTCGGCTTTGCTCGATTCGTAGTCCTTCGCCGCAACAGCGCCAATTTCGGCAAGATGCCGGCTTCTTTCTGTCTGTCGCTGCGCTGGGAATAGCCGCGATCTCATGCGTTCGAGCTCCGCTTTCGCGGATTGTTCTTGCGAAATCAAGTCGCCCGCTTCGATGTTGTCGAAAATCGCGAGCGTCTGGTTCTTTTGGACGCGGTCGCCTACCGTTGCCCTTACTTCGGTGATTCGCCCGCGAGCAAGCGGACGAACGGATGCGACTCGGCTGTCGATCGGCTGAACGGTTCCCGTGGCTTTCAGGTATTCCTGCATGTGGATTGAAGCCGCAGATGCCACCTGTAGCCCAACGTGCTGTTGTGCGGAAACGCTCATTTCAATCAGCGACAGTTCGTTCCTTGCTGGCACCCGAGGATCGGCTTCGCTTGCGGGACTCTGCTTTCGACAGCCAGCGTTGACGACAATGACGCATAAGAGGATGAGTAAGAACACTCTATTCATGGGAGATTCCCTCCGACTGCGCGTTCGAGTTCTGCCCAGGAACGCGTGGCATCCGCTTGGACGTCGATGAGAGCCAGCTGTGCGTCGACAAGCTGTCGCTGTTGATTAAGAACATCCAGGAGACGCAACTGACCTGCCTTGTAGGCCTCCTGAATAATCTTGAGATTCGACTGCGATGGATCGATCACTCCGGACTGCATCGTCAAGACCGAATCGCGCGCAGTATTCCAACGCTGGTATGCCGCTTCAACCTCAATAGGGATCGATCGCTCGAGGAATTCTCGGTGAGCTTTCGCGCCCGAAGCTCGCGCGGTGGCAGACTGAACATTCCCTGCTCCGCTGCGCGGCGTGCGAAGTGGAATCGAAACACCGAAGTTCAGGATGTCCACGCGATCGCGTATCGGACTGATGGCACCGGAACTCGTGAACCCGTAGAGGCCGTCAAATTGGCTATTCTGACGTGAATATCCGGCAGACACCGTCACATCCGGCTTGGCTTCCGCTTTAGCCATGGATATGCCCGCGATTTCGCGCTCTTCTGCGAAACGGGCGCTCTTGAGATCCGGCCGATCAGCCAATGCACGCCGGATCAGCTCGGTAAGCTCGACAGCCGCGGAGGGCACCGGATCGATATCGGGTATTTGTATGGACGTTCCGATGCCCGTTAGCCCGCGAACTTCCGACTCCGCGGAATGAAGCCGCCCCTCAGCGCCGGCTCGCATGACCGCGGCACGGCTGATTTCGACTTGAAGCAAACTCGCCTCGAGAGGTGCGGCATCGCCGTCCTTGACCCTGGCCGTGGTCAACCGCAGTGACTCGCGATTCAAATCGAGGAGTTGATCGAGCACCTTAACCTTCCGCCTTTGAGCTTGCAGATCAGCAAACGACGACCTGATCTCAAATGCGAGTTGCGCCGCTCGATCTTGCCAATCCGCTTCGTCAGAGCTCAGCCCAATTTTGGCCACCCGGATGCGTTTACCGCGTTTGCCAAATGTCTCGAAGTTTTGAGAGACCCCGACGCCGTATTGATCCTCGCCAGTGGTCCCTAGTGGCTCTCCCGTGGCGCCAGTCAGATCCAGATTGGCTGCAGGCCACACGCCAGCCTGGCGAACTTGGCCTCGAGCCTCGTCGATCCGGGCTCGCGCGGATGCGAGATCCCGATTGTTCTGAATTCCTACCCGCACCAGATCGTCCGCCGAAGCGATGACGGTCGGCTGCTGAGCCAGCGCCGCACCGGTCGACAACAGCAGTACGGGCAGGAAGAAGACGCATCTTCCCTGCATTGGAAATTCTCCTGATCGATTTTTTAAAGAGAGAAATCGGACTAGGAGAGTTGAGGAGGGTGTTCGATTTCGAGAAGAGCCTGGATGGGGTGTTGAACAGGTTCATCACCATCAATCCAGACGCTGGTCACCTGGACGGCGATCGTGAGTACAGGCATCACCGCAGCGCGAGCGCAGCAGCAGATGCAGTTGTCACTTCCGCTCGGAGCTCCCTTGCTCTGTGATGACTGGCTGGAAGCGCAAGAAGAGTCTGGCCAATAGTCACACGTCGCTACCTCCACGGCCACGAACATGACCATGAAAAGTGCTGCAGAACGACAAATTGCGGACCAGAAGCGCATCTGCTCTATTCTGCCACAACACGAACCCTGCGCACGAAGGCACAGCAAACGTAAAAAGCCTGAGGGTTCTGCACGGTCTGTGGGAAGGAAGCAGGCGGAAGCCTATTCAGACGTTTGCCAATTCTTGGCGTGGTGGACCCGAAGTGCGAGATTGTGTCAATCACTGGCCATTACTATTTGTTTTCGGAGAACCATGTCCGAACGTGATCGGGGCGCCGAGGGGAATCGCGGACCGCAAGAACTTCTGAAGCACGTCAGATTCTTTCGGCGACAAATTCTTCTCATTTCCGGGAAACTCTATTGAGTAGCCGCTGATATGGCCGCTCTGATCAGTCACATAACTCAGGTGAACGTCGGGGACGTTCAGATCGACAGTGTGTCTTGTTTGGCCCGATTCGAGTTTTCGAGGTTGCTCTTCTGAGCATTTGTAGGTCTTGCAAAACGATGTTGAAAGGATGTGCACGGGCCGCTGAGACTTTCCCGGCTCAACCTGATCCTCAGCCCCACTGGGCCACTTGACCTCGCCTATGGAGATCGACAAGCAAAGTCCGGCAAATAACATACCGAGCGTGAACAGTAACCCGAGTTCTTCGTGCTCCAGAATCATCGCCCGGGATGAACTTCGGGCATAAGTGCCGATGACCCCAATAGCAAATATGGAGAGTGAGGCCGCGGTGATCAGACGCATTTGATACGGCGTCGCACCGCGTTCAGCTGCCGCCAGCATGAGTATGATCGCGATTAGAAGCGAACATACGAGCGCGAACAGACTGACCAGAAGAATGTTGACCTTTCGAACAGGCGGTGTATCGCTGGAGAAGCGTTCTCGCTTTGACGAGTTCTGATCCTGGACACCTAATGCGGGAGCTCTAGTTGTGAGACTGTCCATTTGCAATATCACCCAATCTGAAGTTAGTTTAACGTCACTCTGATCTGCGCCAGCATTACGCAAGTGCTGCGATGGAGAGCAAAATCAGACGAAAACCACATCAATTAGTCACGTCTGGAAATTTCCGAAGCAGAAGGCTCCATTCTGTTCCGAGCCCTGCGCAGTCCTCAGCTACAACTTCTGTGTCACCTTTCTCCCTCCCAAGCATCCCATTCTTCTTAGAAACTGAACCTGTGCTTGCCGATAGTAGATACGGGGAAGGCATTTCTCCCGATGACCTATGCACGAAGCATTAGCGCACTTCCTGACGGTACTGCTTTTCGTAACGCTGCTGGCCGTGATCACCCGCACGCGCAAAGATGACCGCTTTCGTTGCTGGCTCGTAGCATGGCTCTCCCTCATGGCATACTTCGCCGCGGAGAATTGGACCCCCTCCAGCGCGGATGAAGCCACTCTACAATCGGCCCTCGGCGCCTCGTTCCTCGCGACGGGCGCAATCTTCTTCGCCCACTCCTCAATGATTTTGAATGAACGGCGTACAGCCGGCTTCCGGTTAGGTTTGGCGCTCGAGATTCCAACGCTGACCTGCATTTGGGTGGCCTCCTATTCGCACGGGGCGATGCCAGCAGTGGCCGTCGTGACCATCCGTCAGCTGCTCGCCATCTTCGCGGCACTGAGAAGAAGGCCCGGGCGGGTTCAATTTTCGACCCTGGTTGCACCTTTCGCTGTCGTAACAGGCTGCGTGATGCTCTATGGCGCTTATGCGCATGAGCCGGGACTACTGATCTCCACATTGCTGTTTGAGATGTACACGGTCGCGGCCCTCGATTTCCGCTTGAATAGCTGGCGTCGGACGCTTGGGACGCGCATGATCATCATTGGTCTGGTGGGGTGGGGCGCGACATTCCCACTCGCCTTCTGGCTTGGGAAAGCGCTTGCAGCCCATCCAATCAACCAGGAAATCTGGAATCTTCCCCATTACTGCGTCGCCGCAGCAATCATCCTGATCGTCATGGAAGAGGACGCAATAAGCAGCAACAAACGCGCTGAAGACTACCGCCTTCTTTTTGACAACCATCCAAACGCCCTCTGGATCCTTGACCGGGAGACAAAGAAGTTCCACGCTGCCAATCAGGCCGCGCTCGAAATGCATGGCTACACCCTCAAGGAGTTCCTCGGGCTCCGGCTACCCGACATTCTGGCGCCTGCGCAACATGAGTCATCGGCGAAGGAACTGGCCAATCAAACTCCATTCTCGAATCGATGCTCTATGCATGTTCGCAAGGACGGCTCTGAGGTTCCTGTCGATCTCTCAGTTCACAATATTGATTTTCGCGGACGCTCATGCCGCTTCGTCATGGCTACCGATGTAAGCGAGCGCGAAAAACTCCAGAAGCGAATAACCGATCTCTCTGGCAATGACTCGCTTACTGGACTTCCCAATAGATCACGCGCTCTCGAATTGATTCGGGTGGCATCGGAAGCGGCGGTCAGAGATAGCCAGAAGGTAGCCATTCTTTCGATCGACATGGACCGGTTCAAGCGCGTCAATGACTCCTGTGGCATGGAGATCGGCGATGAATATATCCGGATCGTTGCTGCTCGGCTGGTCAATTCTGTTCGCGCCATAGATTTTGTGGTCAGAACGGGTGGCGACGAGTTCATGGTGGTACTGAACGGCATCAACGGTCCGAGTGCGGTCGATGCCCAGCTGGCTCACCTGCGGCGAATCTTTCGCGAGCAAGTAATCCTCCACGGTTTTAGCCTCCAGCAAACCGCCAGCATCGGCGTCGTCCTGTTTCCAGATGACGGAACCAACGTCGCAACCCTATGGCAGGATGCCGAGATTGCACGAATCAATGCCAAGCAGAGGGGCGGCGATCAGGTCATCTGGGCTTCGCGCGATCTGAAACGTCAAGCTGAAGAGCACCGGATGCTGGAGGAACATCTTCGGGACCGAATAGAAGATGGCGGATTCCATCTTGTATATCAGCCCATCTACGATATGCACGGCAAGGTTCGCTCTCTTGAGGCGCTGCTGCGACTTAATCACCCGACGCTCGGAGCAGTGGGCCCCGACCGTTTCATTCCGGTCGCGGAATCGACAGGTCTGATCGTTCAACTGGGAAATTGGGTTATCCGCAGAGTGTGCGAGCAGATGCAGAACTGGAGAGCCGAGAACGTAGTGCTTGCGCCCGTGGCGATCAATGTATCCGGGAAGCAACTGATGCAGTTTGATTTTGCCGCCAAGTTGACAGGCATGCTGAACCAATACGGACTTGATCCGAATCTGATCCATCTTGAAGTCACTGAGACACTCGCTCTGAGCGATGGTGAGGAAGTTTGCAGGAACATCGAAGTTCTCGCTGAGCGCGGATTCAAATTCTCGATCGACGATTTCGGAACCGGCCACTCATCTTTTGCACGTATCAGTCAGTTCCAGTCTTCCACGATCAAGATTGACCGGTCTTTCATGAAGCCAAGCTGCGACACGACCGCGCATTCGATCGTACAGGCGATCATCAACATGTCCCACGCTCTGGGGCACACTGTCGTCGCCGAAGGAGTTGAGACCGCCTCGCAGGCGATGTGCCTGCGCGATCTCCAATGCGACTACCTGCAGGGCTTTCTACTCTCGCGTCCTGTTGCACCCGACCTGATTCCCGGGCTAATTAAGCAAACCAATCCAGCCTTGGCCGACCTTGGCTTCGCGCGGGATCTGCGGATTGTCAACAGCTGAGTCAATAATCTTAGACTTCTTATCATCCGCAAGGTGTTCACGCGCCGCGCCGTGCTGCGGACAGCGTTCTGAACGCATGGATTGGCGTTCTCAAACATTTCACCGATATCCGCAGGGATCCAACTCATTACGACACAAGCGACCACTCTGTCTCACAAGGGGTGATGGCCTGCATTGTTCTGCAAGCCAGCGGTTCTTGCGACCACGTACTATTGAGACTGAATTGAATGAGCGATCTCCGAAGTAGAGTCTGTTCCACGAGCCCCGCAAAGCCCGCCAAACAGTGCCTGCCAGCCCGCCTGGTGGAGCCGCTCGTCTCAATTCTGCCTGATAGTAGTAGCGAATTTGCGACCGATCACCCGAATTCTTCATCACTCTTGGTATCTAGAAATTCCGCATCGATGAAAGTGAGTCGTTTGATGACGTTCGCTTGCCACTCGGGGTCGGACGTCCACCCTGGAAGGCGTCCAGATTGATCTCCCAGTCGCCCATTCTCAATCGCACCTTCCGCGCATTCCGCCATCGCGACTTCCGCGTGATGTGGTGCGGAGCTTGCGCTTCAACGATAGGCACGTTCGTCCAGCAGTTTGCACAAAGTTGGCTCGTATACGACATAACCAGGAATTCTTTCTACTTGGGGCTCGATCTGTTCCTGGGCCAGCTTCCAATCATTCTCTTTTCGCTGGTGGGCGGCGTATTCGCAGATCGCATGGATCGCCGCAAAATGCTGCTCGGTTCGCAATACATACAAATGACCTGTGCCTTCGTCCTGGCGGCCTTGTTCTTCACCCACAGAATTGCGATCTGGGAGATTCTCGCCCTATCCTTTCTCGTCGGGGTCGGACAGTCTTTCGGCGGGCCGGCTTATTCTGCCCTTCTTCCCACGCTCGTCCCCTCTGAGGATTTGGCAAATGCGATCGCCTTGAACTCCATCCAGTTCAATCTCGCCCGGGTGTTGGGACCGGCCATAGGCGGCTTGGCTTATGCCACCTTGGGCGCGACGTGGTGTTTTGCTCTGAACGGGGTCTCCTACCTCGCGGTCATCGCGTCGCTATTGGCCATTCACGTGCAGTTCGTCCCGCCAAAATCCAAGGACTCGATTCTGAAGAGCATGAAACAGGGCCTCGTCTTCATACGCCAGCGCGACGGCCTGTCCTCACTCGTTTTTTTGGCCTTTATTGCCACCCTCTTCGGCTTTTCCTATACGGGGTTTCTTCCGGTCATTGTCCAAACCGTCTTCCATCAAGGCGCCCAGACTTATCAGTTATTGCTGATCTCCTCCGGGGCTGGATCGATTGCAGGCGGGCTTCTCGTCGCTGCTTCGGAAAAGCTGAAACAGCAAGGGTACGTGGTGCTACTGACGTTGATCGGCCTGGGAGCATCCATCGCAGGTTTTGCGTGGAGTCGATGGCTCTCCTTGTCCTGTTTATTGCTGTTTTTGAGCGGAGTCGCCATGATGGCCTCCGCCTCTTTATTGCTCTCCCTCGTGCAACTGATCGTTTCTGACCAGATGCGTGGCCGCGTCATGAGCGTTTATAACCTCGCGTTTCGACTTGGCATGCCTCTTGGAGCGTTAGCTATGGGAAAGGTGATCCCAATCGTCGGCGTATCCACCGCACTTGCTGGAACAGGGCTAGCTCTCGTTGGAATCGCAATCTGTTTCGTTATCGTCATGCGCGACGTACCCATCTTTCGCCGCTCCGCCAGACAGGCTGCATGATCACCGCGATTCCTTCCATCGCAAGCGCAATGGAAAACCAGGGTTGGGCAGTTTACAAACCGAAAACCGTACATCGAGACGCGGGCACAAGAACGCGTCGGCGCCTTTTGCGGTTGATTAAATTCGTTCACCCTACTGGGGTTTTGTTTTCGGTTAGGCTTCGGACTCTCCAACTGACAATCGCCCCGCTCTCATTTCAACGCCTGGTATTCTCTCCGCGCCCTCATTAGAACAGGCAGATCCTGGTCAGCATCTTTCCAGAGCGAGAAAAAGGTCTCATAGGCTCGCCGACTGTCTGCTCTTCTGCCCAGCAACGCGTAGCATCGCGCAAGTCCGAGCTGAGACAGTGGGTACAGCGTTGTCACCGCATCCACCGCATGGTGATCCAGGACCTTCTGAAACTCTTGCTGAGCTTCCTTTCCCGAACGGATCTGCAGGTAGGAAGTCCCTCTCACATAGATCGGCAGCAAACCCGCAACATTTCCCAACTCATAGGGAAGCGCCGGTTCCATGAGATTGGTAATCTCGGCAGCGGAACTGCCGTGAGCCACGGCCAGCGTCGTTTTCGCCATCGGGGAGTAAAGGCAAATGTTGAATGTTGAAAGCGGATAATCGTGGTCGAGTTCACCGAGAAGTTCGTTTGCTCTTTTAGCGTTCCCTGCCCGAGCTTCTATCAAAGCCGCTAGACCCAGCACAATTTGATTCTTCCCAAGCTTCAGGGCGTTCTGAGATTCCGTTTGGGCCACGCTTGTCCTGCCCATTTCTGAATTGATCTCGGCGGATATTGCCAACGTATTGGCAGCCGATTCGGAATCGCCACTCTCGCCGCTCGATCGAGCTACTTGCTCGAAAAGCTTAGTGCTTCGACTGACTTTTCCCGCCGCGGCATCTGCTTCGGCTTCGGCATAGAGCATCGCAGTGCTCTCTGGATGCTTTTGCGCCCACGCGTATTCGCGGGCCAGTGCCGGCGCATCGTTCCTGAGGGTCGCAATGGCGAACAGGTTGAGGTGAATGAATGTATCGTCATGCCCTTGTGCGATAAGTCGCTCGCACATCGACTTCGCTTCATCAAGCCGATTCAATGCAACAAGACCAGAAATCAAATTGATGTATCCAAAATTGTGATTGGGTTCGAGACGAACAGCCTGTTTAGAGGCGTCGACAACCGTGTCATACCGCCCCAACAAGTTGGCGTCATTCGCCAGGGCGTTGTAGGAGCGCCATTCATCGGGATACAGTTCGGTCCACAGTTTGTACGTCTCAGATCCTTTCTCCAGTTCGCTCGTGACAATATCGAAATAGCGACCGACGATATAGAGCCTTTCTGGTTCGGTGGCGTGGGAGCGAAGTTCAAACGCCTTTCGAAAGTACTTCTTGCTCTCCTGGGTTTCTCCTTCGTTGGAGTACGAGGACCCCAGTTGAGCGTAGGCAATGGCAAAGCTGGGGTCTAAAGCGATCGCGGTTTTGAAGGCCGGCCTGGCTTCAAGGTTTTTGGAGTGAGCGCGCAGCTCTAGCCCCAATTGATAGGCTTTGAGGGCCTCCAGAGAATTCGTAGTCGCTTGTTCAACGGGCACATCGAACTGTTGAAGAGATGCGCGCGACTCACCCAGACTCCTTCGGAGATCCTCAATCATCGAACCCAGGCGGGGCAGAACCGCTTTCTGATTCGCCACGGTCAGCGTTTCGTGACCTAAAGACCTCCCGTCGGCACACCGAGTGGCTTCCAAGGCCAGCAGAAACGCTCCTCCGGTTGGCTGGATGGACCCAACGATCAATGCGGACGCCTTTCCACGCTGGCAGACCTCCAGCGCGAGAGCAGGGGTCAGCTTGTCATCGGGTGTGCGTCCCAGATCCTGGAGAATCTCTCCCAGCTTTTGATCAGAAAGAATGTTCAGATAAGGAGATTGCGCGAGCTGAATCAATGCGGCTCGGCGCAGAGACCCGTCAAACACAGGATCGCCGGTAGTATTCGCGAAATCGCCAACCACTACCAATGCGCGCTCCGGAATGCGAGGACGCATCTGATTCCGCCAGAACCATCCGGCAACAATAAGTGCCCCGCCCAACGCTACGGAAATCAGGATCGCCATCCCCCGGCGCGATCTGCGGGTTTCTTGTACGGGAACTGCTAACGGCGCCTCAACCTCTGGAGCCGGTGCGGCCGCGCCCTCCGTAAGAACTGGAGCGATGAAACGGTATCCGCGGCGCGGGATCGTTTCGACATAGTGCGGGACGTCGGCGTTATCGCCAAGCGAGTCTCTCACTTTACGGATAGCTACGCCCAGGCTGTTATCGAATTCAACGAAGGTGTTCTCCGGCCACAGGCGTTGGCGTACTTCCTCTCGAGTGACCAGCTCACCACCCCGTTCCACGAGCATCACGAGCAGGCGGAACGGAAGCTCCTGCAGCTTCACTCGGTTGCCATTGCGAGAGAGACTGCTCTGGCGCGGGTCAAGTTCGAAAGGACCAAACCGGTATTTGGGCGCCGTTGAGCTGGGGACGGGCATCATTTCTGGTCGCGGATCTCGTCACAAGCAGACTGCTGTGGAGGAAATATTAGCACGGCGTCAGAAAGACACCCGGTTAAGACACGCGCGCAACCTCTTCTGGATCAGCCGCTTTCAGGTTAAAGCTGATTTAAAGAGTTGTTTTGTTGACTCTGCTTGCCGCTTCGTCGAAATTGGCGCTCGCGATCACTACTTCCCCTCATGCGAATCCTAAGCCATCTCGGAACTGACCACATGATTGAAGGTTCAATCACAAATCGTGGTGTCCGGAATGGCCGCTTCTACATTTTGATTGGTGCTGCATCGACCCTGCTCGTCTTTGCGGGCTTCGCCCAATCCTATTACCTCAGGAACGCATTCGGATTCCCTGCGTTGTCCGGGCTCCTTCAACTTCATGGCCTGGTAATGACGCTGTGGTTTCTGTTGTTCTTTGTACAGGCAGGGCTCATCTCGGTTCGCCGCACGCGCCTGCATCGCCAGCTTGGCGTATTCGGGGTGTGCCTGGCTACGCTGATGGTGGCCGTAACCGAAACGGTCGTCACGAGAGCAGCTCGTCGAGGTTTCACGGCATTTCCGGAAACAGTGAAGTGGCCCGGATTCTTTCTGTTGAGCCTCGGCATTTTGGCAACCTTCGCCGTCTTGTTCCTCGCGGCAATATGGCATCGAGGACGCGGTGACCTGCACAAGCCCTTGATGGTGCTTGCGTCGCTCAGTCTCTGGGCGCCCGCAATCTCCCGCCTTCCCCTGCACTTCATCGAGACGGGAAGTTTATGGACGAGTATCGCCCTGGGCGATGCGTGTATATTGACCTGCGTCACGATAGACAGCATGAACAACCGCAAACTGAACCCTGCATTTCTCTGGGGAGGGCTTCTCATTTTTTGCTCGCATCCCCTGCTCATTTGGATCGGCAACACACCCGCGTGGGCGGGAATGGCAGCATGGCTCTTGCGATGAGTCACAGACTGCTCACGACGCAGGCAGCAGGTTCGGCTTGTCTGCCTTTTCACAAGAAATTGAGGTCTTTATGTGGAATTCACCGATTGCTTCCGGTCTCCTGATTGGCTGCTTTGCCGCGACGCTCGTCGCACCGACGCAGCAATCTCAACCGAAGCCTGGGACGCTGATGATTGCCCAGGAGGAGACGGTCAGAGCTGGCGCACGGCAACAGTATGAGCAAGGACGCAAACAGCTGGTCGCGTGGCAAGCCAGCATAAAGGACCCGCACGCGCTTGTCGTCTTTGAAGTACGCACTGGCGAGAGCGACGGGAACTATGTTCTGGTGAGGCGCCGGCTGAAGTGGGCCGACTTGGATCAAGAACCGGTCCCCGCGGCACAACGTCAGGCGCAGATTGACAAGTCCATAGGAGATTCACGCACCAAGTCGATTGCAAAGATGTACGAAGAAGTTCCCGAGCTGGGCCACGAGACCGGCGCAACCTCGGAGCGGCCGGCAAAATACTACGAAATCGACACCTTCCACGTCCCGCTCGGCAAGACCTCTCTCTTTGTTGCCGCCGCTGCCAGATTTCGTGAAGCGCTCGAAAAGACGAAAACTCCGATGGACGCCAGCTGGTACTCGCTGGACGAAGGCGGTGAATTCGGAACTTGGATTCTGGTTATTTCTCACAACACATGGGCAAGCTTCGATGATCCTGCGGTGAAATCTCCTCCCGACATTCTGCGAGACGCATTCGGTCCCAACGAAGGGCAAGCCGTAGTGGACCAAATTGCAAACGCCATGGGAGGCTTCTTCACCTCGGAAGTGGTCGAGTTTCGCCCCGATCTGAGTTATTTCCCAGCGAACTGAAGACAGCAAACGGGACCGTTATTCACACATGAACGGAAGATGACGCTTCCGCTTCTAGCCCCCTACATGACCAAAAGGAGAGTGACATGATGAATCAATTCCGGACGATCAGCTCAGCAGGACTCCGAGTATTCCTCATCGCGGCGACGATCGTCGTCCCAGTTGCAGCGCAACGATGCAAACCTCTCGTAGGCAGCTTCGAGGCCCAGGTTCAACCGGCAGACACATGTACCGGTCCGCTCTGCACGGCGGGAAATGTTTGGGGAGGCATTCAAGGTAAATACCGCTTCACCATGGACAAGATCATTCCGAACGGCGAGCCGGAAGTGCCCACAATCTCGTTCTTCACTGGGCACAGCATCATCGCATTGAAGAACGGCGACGAGCTCTTTGGCACGGACACCGGGACCCTTGATCTACCGCCCGGACATGGAGGATTTGCGTCCTTGATCACGTTCACCGGCGGCACCGGTGCGATGGCAAACGCGACGGGACAGATTCGTTTGCGCGGAGAGTTCGACCCAATAGCCGGCACCACGAGTGGTGACTACATCGGCACGCTCTGCACCCCAAATTAAGCAAGTCCGGCTCCCCCGGCCCGAGGCGCTCCGCGATACATCCGCAAGCTGGATGCCCACGAATGGAAAAAAACACCAGCTCTGCGCGTGAGAACGTCACGAGCGCCTTACACCAACTAACGCAAGCAGAACACATCGAGAAGGAGGTTCCCGATGGCGAACGAACGCACTCTGTCCAAGGTACCGGTCACTGCCACAAAAATTGCAACCCAGGTAGCACCCGGGCAGAAAGTTCCGCAATCGAATCCACCCGCGAAGAAGATCCTGGACGACACATCGCTGATCAACAGTGCTGCCGACTTCGTAAAGCCAGCCCCGCCCCCCAACAATTCCGCAGGCGAATTCAAAAGTACCGGTCCAGTCTGGTGGATCGGCCTCACGAACGACCAGACGCACGCTCTCGAATCAGTGTTGGCCACTACGGGCAATGCTCTCGCCACGCTTGCAGGCACACTGTGGCCGGCTGTGGCAGCGGCCCTCAACGGCTCCATCGGTTACATCGAACTCGTCAATAAATTCGGGGGAAACAATGGCGTAGATATCAACGGTGTCGTCGGGGTTGAAGGGCTAATCGTGACTCCCCGCTGGGGGAAGTTTTACGAGGACTTGGTCCAGGCAGCTCGACTGATCGTTTCCGGCCGTACCATCGCGGATTTCGTCATCATTGCATCAGGGTCTGTACCTGCGCTCGGTGCAACACTAGGCATTCCAGTCGTTGCTTCAGTCCTCACCGCATTGGAATCGGGAACACCTCTAGGCTGGGCCCTGGCTGGTGCGCTCGGACTCGCAGCAGATTTACTGGGATCAGAACCCGATCCCAACCAGCACGGCCACATCTGGGCAAACCGCGATAATGCAGGGCCATGGGAAAGCTTCATCATGGCGCAGGTCGGCACCGGTAACAAGATTTCTTTGCTCTCGTGGCAGGGTCTCTTCTCGGCTCAGATGGGCGGCGGAAACGATGTATACGCCAACCGGCCTCAGGTTGGTGATTGGGAGACTTGGACGATCATCGACAACAACGACGGAACTGTCAGCTTCAAATCGTTCAATGGAAATTACCTCAGCGCCCAGCAAGGTGGCGGACTGGCGTTATATGCGAACCGCACTTCCATCGGCGACTGGGAAAAGTTCTACATCGTCAATCTCCCCGACGGCAGGGTCGCTCTCAAAACTCACGACAAGGGCAGATTTGTGAGTGTCCAGCAATAGCATTGCCGAGCCACGCATCTTCCAACCAAAGCTCCAATGATTCCAGGAGAATTCAACGTGCGTAAACTCATCCTGATTGCCTTGGTTCTTCTTATCTCGGGCCGCTGCGCATGTGCGGTAGCGCTGCCAATCATCACCATCAACAAGGCCGCCGTTGATTACAGCCGCAATCAGGTGACCTTCAACGGTTCTGGATTCGAACCGGCCAGGAAGTCTCCCACAGTCCTGTTCGCCGGTAGTCCGCTCACTGTCATTTCGTACACCGACACGCAGATTGTTGCGGCCCTTCCCGCCAACACGGTAGCCGGAAATTTCAGTGTCCTCATCGTCAACAGCCTCGGCCTGTTCATGCCCTACGAACTGACCTACGGCTCTGCAGGCCCTCAAGGTCCAATAGGACCCGCAGGTCCGCAAGGCCAACCCGGTGACATTGGTCCTGCCGGGCCGACCGGTCCCCAGGGACCAGCCGGACAGCAGGGAGTTCAGGGGCCTCCTGGTATTGGTGTGACCATGACGCCCAACTTTCTTTCGACCCCGGGCAGTGGGATCGTCGTTACCGGACCATTCGTCAACAGCAACGCTCCTCAGGCTGTCGAGTTTGACATCGCCGTAGAGACCGGAACACCTTCGATCTGCAGTGCGGTCGGCACCCTTGCATACTCGCGAACCGAGAGCACGGGACACACGTCGTCGGTAAACGAGGTAGTGGATTTGCTTGTGAACCAGCCTCCCGCCGAAACAGGGAAAACAACCCCAGCGCTCGCCGAGTTCTTCGGCCCTGACGACAAGTGGCAGAACGCCACGTTCACCCCGATCCGATTCATCCCCTGCAGTTCGTCACTGACGGGAGGTTCCACGACACCCGTATCTGGCGGTTGGGATGTTTCCGTGAACAAGGCAAGCTGAAAATTCAGGTTGCCTTCCTTCCAGAATGGACCGGCACAACACGACTTCGAATGGACAGCATCATGACAACCAGATCAAGACTTGTGCTCCCCGCGATCAGCTTACTCACGTTCCTTCTCACTTTTTCGAGCATGTGTCGTAGCGAGCAGTCGGACCAATTAAAGCCCAATCAAGAAATTGAAGATCTCACTCGTGCGCTGTCTGGACATTGGTCCTTGGCCGTGAACTGGGAATCTGACGCCTCATCACCGAAAGGTTCGGTCCTGTCCGGAGAGGAAACTTGGCGCCCCGGACCGGGTGGTTACACCCTGATTGAAGAAGAAACACTCCAAATGCGTGAGCAGCCCCTCTTTCTCCTCGGGATCCTCTGGTGGGATTCTGCGAGTAAGACTCTGAAGGGAATGGAATGCCAGAATCTGCTTCCTTACACCTGTGACATCAAGGGCGCCCGCGGCGACATTGCAATGAAGTGGGATGACAAACAGTTAGTGATCGACGAAACGGAGACCTCAGAGACTGGACGAAAATCGACCTGGCACGAGGTGTGGTCGGATATCACTCCAACTTCCTTTGTTCAGACCGGGGAGTACGGTCAGCCCGGAGCCCCGCGTAAGAAATTGTTCACAATTCATGCCACGCGCCTGCCAGATTCGAAAAGCAAAGAAACTGCCGGCACTGT
>Ga0105241_10000078_pt1 | contig 72328 bp, 65 predicted proteins | sample KBSC64metaG_FD_80422 | JGI IMG/M metagenome (GOLD analysis project Ga0105241, IMG submission 80422) | Corn rhizosphere microbial communities from Kellogg Biological Station, Michigan, USA - KBS C6-4 metaG | ecosystem: Host-associated > Plants > Roots > Rhizosphere > Soil | place: Michigan, USA... | reverse complement strand
TCGCGGTCACTTGCCCGTCGACGACGTGGGTATCATCATCATGAATTTCGACCGTTTCGAGCACATGCGTAATCGGAATCGCAAAGGTTTCGCCGCCGAGCCGCGCCAGCAGGGCGCGGACGATGGCGACCGTGAGCGGAAGCCGAAGGGTGACGACCGTCCCAAAGCCGGCGACACTCCTGAGCTCCAGCGCGCCTCCGAGGTTCCGGACAGCCGCATCGACGACGTCCAGCCCGACGCCGCGCCCCGATATATCGCTGACCTGGTCGGCTGTCGAGAAACCGGCATGGGTTAAGATGCGGACCAAGGCGGCGTCATCCAACTTCGTGACGGTCTCGTCGACCAACCCCATCGCGCGCGCGCGGGCGAGAACGCGCCCCCGGTCGATGCCGCGCCCATCGTCGGCCACACGGATGAGGACATAGCTCGACTCACGCTGGGCACTCAGGGTCAAATGGCCGCGGGGAGGCTTTCCGGCGGCAGTCCGATCTTCGGGAGTCTCGAGCCCGTGATCGAGGGCATTCCGCAGCAGGTGGACGACGGGGTCGCCAATCCGGTCGAGCATGGATCGGTCGAGCTCGATGTCGCCCCCTTGGACGGAGAAGTCGACGTCCCTCCCCAGCTGTCGCGCCGTTTCGCGAACCAGGCGTGGCAATCGTTCGAACACTTGTCCGACTGGTACCATCCGCGTCGTCACGACGTGCTCGCGTAGCTCGATGATGAGCCGAGAGACCTGGGTGACCGCGGTCTCCAATTCCTCGCCTTCGGGCGTCGACGTAACGGAACGACTGACACGGTCGAGTCGGCCGCGGGCGATCTCCAACTCACCCATGAGCGTCATCAACGCGTCGAGACGCCCCGCATCGACACGCACGTGCCGAGAGCGGAGCTCGGCGGAGCGAGGCGGCGTTGAAGGTGTCGACGGTGCTGTGGCCGATGGTGTCGCCGCTCCCGGTGCTTCTGTGACAGGCGAAGCACTACTCTGCGTTGGGGCATCTGATGAAGGGGCGGCTGTTCCTCCCTCACGCGCCTCATCAGCTGCGGTCTCGATCGCACGAGCGAGGGCGTCGGTTTCCTCGACGAGATGCAACACGAGCGACGAGCGAATTGGCGTCTCGCCGTCGCGAACTTCCTGCAGCATCGTCTCCAGGGCGTGCGACAGCTCGTGGACTTTGGTGTAGCCCATGGCGGCCGACATTCCTTTGATGCTGTGCGTCGCGCGAAAGACGAGCGCGACGGCATCGGCGACGACAGGGTCGGTAATGCTGACGACGTTGCCGTTCGACGCACGCGCGTCGAGCGACACGAGCGCCGTTTGCATGTCAGCGACGTGCTCGCGCCCTTCGGAAAGAAAGAGATCGGCGTATTTGGAGAGCTCGACCTGCACCACGGCGAGTCGCTATCCGAGCACGCGCTGCACCGCTTCCAACACGCGGCTGGGTTGGAATGGCTTGACGACGAAATCCTTCGCTCCCGCCTGGATCGCGTCGACGACCAACGCCTGTTGGCCCATGGCGCTGCACATGACGATGCGCGCACCAGGATCGAATGTGGTAATCGCGCGAACGGCGTCGATGCCGCCCATGTCGGGCATGACGATGTCCATCGTCACCAAATCGGGACGCAACTCTTTGTATCGCTCGACGGCTTTCGCCCCCGTATCGGCTTCGCCGACGACCGTGAATCCCGCCTGCTGCAGGATGTCGGACAACATGGTCCGCATGAACACGGCATCGTCGCACACCAGCACCGTATGACTCATTCGTCCTCCGTCAAGGCAATGACGCGCGCGACCGCCGCGCGCACGTCCAACGTGTGATAGCCTTCGTCCGCGCGCACGACGCGAACGTCCGCCACGGTGTCCACCAAAAATCCAATCGCGCGCGCCCCTGCGTCGACGAGCATCACCGATCCCGGGCCAGTGCACGGCCGGCCGTGCATGTACATCCCCGCATCGATGACCGTGACGATCACGCCGCGCACATTGATGATGCCAGGAACATAGGGGGGAGCGCTAGGGAGCCGCGTGATCATGCCGGGCGTCACGACTTCGCGCACGGCCTCGATGTCACAGCAATAGACCCGGCCGCCAGCCCGAAAGATGAGCGAGCGTTCAGCATGTACTTCGATCGCGTCGCCGACCGGCGCCTTGCCGCGCGCGAAAGCGTCCGGCGCCGTCACGAGGGAGGCGTCGGCCGATCGAATATCAGGGGGAGATATTGTAGAAGCCAAAGGTCGTCAGCGGGTCGGGGTCCGTCATCAATTCCGGCATCTCCCCGACGGCCGCGAGCGAGCGTCGCAGATCGTCGGGAAGCGGAGCACGAAATTCGAGCGCCGTACCGGTGATCGGGTGTGCAAACCGCAGCCATGCGGCATGCAAGAAGTGTCGCTTCGGTGGCAATGCGGCCAACCGCCGCCCGCCCCCGCCGCCGTACACGTCATCCCCCATCACCGGATGCCCGGCCGATGCCAAGTGCACGCGAATTTGATGCGTGCGCCCCGTATAGAGATGCGCTCGCAGCAAGTCCCCCGCCCCGAACCGGCCGAGCCGCCAAAATTCCGTTTTTGCCGGCTTCCCGCTATGGACGATTGCCATACGCTTTCGGTCTCGCGGATCTCGCGCGATCGGCTTTTCGACGACGAAATGGTCGGTGTCGAGGTGCCCCCAGACCATGGCGGCGTACCGCCGGGTGACGCGACGGTCGGCGATGGCGGCGCTCAAACGCCGGTGCGCGACGTCTGTTTTCGCCACGATCAACAACCCTGACGTCTCCTTATCCAGCCGATGAACGATCCCTGCCCGTTCTTCGTCGGCCGCCGAGGAGAGCTCTCCGCCGCGTCCAACGAGTGCATTGACGAGTGTCCCGTTCCAATTTCCCGGCGCCGGATGCACGACCATCCCCGCCGCTTTATCGACGACGAGGAGATGCTCATCTTCGTACACGATCGAAAGTGGAATTTGCTCGCCGAGGATTGGACGAGCCTCCAGCTCCGGAAGTTCAACGACAATCGTGTCGCCGGACACGGGCGGATAGGCCGCTTTTTCACGACCGCCGTTGACGGTCACGGCACCGTTGGCAATCAGCGTTGCCGCTTTGGTGCGTGAGAATTGGAGGACGGCCGCGAGAAGAAGATCGAGCCGAGTGAAGGCACGGTCGTCTTCTCGCTCCCCAACGACGAATCGTTCAGCGCGGGCCAGCGGCCGCGCCTCGCGCCGCGGCGCGATCCTCCTGCAATAAGACCCACGCCAGCAAGATCGCTCCTGTGCTCACCGCCATGTCCGCCACGTTGAACGTGGGCCAGCGATGGACGCCGATCCCGACGTCGATGAAATCGACGACGCCGTTCCCGGAGCGGAAGCGATCGATGAGATTTCCGAGCGCGCCGGCACAGACCAATGCAATGGCCAACGCGCGAGAGTAATGCCCTTCGGACGTCGCACGATACAAACGCCCGAGTACCAGCAACGCCACGATTGACAATCCCATGAAGATCCAGCGCGACAACTCACCGAAGTTGAGTCCGAACGCCGCGCCGGGATTGTAGACCAAGGTGAGCCGCAAATAGTCACCGACGATCTCGTGCGGGATGTGCTGCGGCGCGAGCGCGTAGACCGCGATCGCCTTCGTCACGATGTCGAGCCCGACGACGACGACGATCACGCTCCAGAACAGCCACGGGTTGGCGCGCGCGGCGGGGACCGCGGCGGTCGACCCGTGCGTCATTTCTGGTGCAGTCACCTCAGCTATGCCGTTTGGCGTCTTCTTCACGCTGCTTGCACTCGATGCAATACCGAGCATGCGGGAGGGCATCCAAGCGGTCGAACGCGATCTCGTTCCCGCAGTTGTGGCATTTCCCGAAGTTTTCGGGGTCGCGATACAACCGGCGGAGCGCCTGATCGATGTGCCACAGGAAACGCCCTTCCTGGCTGGCGAAGAGGAACGCTTTTTCCCGCTCCATGGCGTCGGTCCCTTGATCGGCCATGTGGAACGAATACATGCTCAGCTCACCACCAGCGTCCTGTGTGGAGACGTTGAAGGTATCGCTGTAATTCCCGAGCTCTTTGACGACGCGCGCACGCTCTTCGAGGAGACGCCCTTCGAAGTACTTGAGATATTCCTCACGCGTGAGGGTCTTCGGCTTCTTCGCCTTTGCGGTCGGTGCCATGGCTTATTCGATCCTGGTTAAAGCGACAGTCACAGGGCGACCCTCGAGGTCGATCTGTTGTGCCGCGCGGTTGTCGCTCCCGTCCCGTGCCACGTGCACGTCGCGGGCGAGCACTTCCTCGGCGATCCACTCGCGGAATTGGAGCACCGTCTCCTGCGTCTCTTCGTCACCAGCGACGGAAAGCGTAATCCGATCACTGACAGCGAAGCCCAGCTCCTTCCGGAGCCGCTGCACACGACTCACGAGCTCGCGTGCGATCCCTTCACGCCGCAATTCCGGCGTGATGGTCGGATCGATGGCCGCGAAATAGGCACCATCTTCTTTGACCACATAGGAACCCGTCGCACGCCGGACGATCGTGACATCCTCTGGTGAGAGCGGATGCGATTCGTTCCCGACGGCAACCTCCAAATCTTCCCCGCGCTCGAACCGGCGGAGCGTCTCGCCGTCGAACGACTGAATCGCCGCCGCGGCAAGCGGGGTCTGCTTCCCGAACTTCTTGCCGAGCGAACGGAAATTCGCCTTGGCTTCGAGCGTGACGAGCGCATCGGCCGACGAGGCGAACGAAACCTTTTTGACGTTGAGCTCTGCTTGAAGCAACGGGACCAGCTCCCCGAAGGTGTGTGCACCGGCTCCGTCTGGCACAACGCATACCAACGTCGCCAACGGTTGACGCACCTTGACACCCGCTTCTTCACGCGCCGCTCGTCCCAGTGTCGACAGCGTACGGACGTGCCCCATCGCCTGTTCCAGCTCGGCGTCCACAGGCGTCGGTTCGCTCCGAACGTACGGCGCCAAATGGACCGACGTCCCCGTCAATTCCCGATGGACCCAATCGGTGAGGAACGGAGCGAACGGCGCCAGGAGACGGCACGCGACCGTCAACACTTCGTGGAGCGTCGCGAACGCCGCACGGTTGTCAGCCGCGTCGACATCATAGAAACGATGCCGCGTGAGACGGATGTACCAGTTGGAGACTTCGTCGGTGAAGAAGTCCATCGCCGCGCGGACCGCCAACGTTGCATCGAAGCGGTGCAACAGCGCATCGCACTCCTGCTCCACCGACGTAAGACGCGACAAGATCCACCGGTCGATCGCCGGACGTTCGGCCACCGGCGGATCGTCGGCCGACGGAGTCCACCCGAAGTTCGCGTAGAGCGCGAAGATTCCGCTGTACGCATTCTTGAACGTGACGAGGAAACGCCCCACGGTCTCGCGGATCGCATCTTCATCGAAGCGGCGCGGCATCCACACTTGGCTCGACGCGATCAAGAAGAGACGAATCGCATCGACGCCGTGCGTTTGAATGACGGTCCACGGATCGACCGTGTTGCCGCGACTCTTCGACATCTTGCTGCCGTCCTTGGCGAGCACGAGGTCATTGACGACGACGCTGCCGTAGGGCGCGGCGCCGCCCTCGATGGCGTTCCGCGGCAACGCATCGCCCAATCCGGTCGCGATCGCGAGGAGCGAATAGAACCAGCCGCGCGTCTGATCGACTCCTTCCGCGATGAAATCGCCGGGATAATGACGCTCGAAGGTGTCACGGTTCTCGAACGGATAATGCCATTGCGCGAACGGCATCGACCCCGAATCGAACCAGGTATCGATGACTTCCGGCACTCGGCGCATCGTTCCCTTCCCGGACTTCGCAGGCCAGGTGTGGCGATCGACGTACGGCTTGTGCGGATCGAAATCGTCGTTGAGCGTCGTTCCCAACCGCTCCGACAATTCGGCGTAGCTTCCGATGACTTCGATCTCGGTCGGATCTTCATCGTTGATCCAGATCGGGAGCGGCGTTCCCCAATACCGATCGCGCGAGATCGCCCAATCGATGTTGTTCTTGAGCCACTCACCGAATCGTCCCGCTCCCACTTCAGGGGGATGCCAATCGACGCGATCGTTCCGTGCGATCATCCCGTCTTTGAAGTCGGTCGTCCGGACGAACCAGGACGAGCGCGCGTAGTACAACAGCGGCGTATCGCAGCGCCAGCAATGCGGATACGCGTGCTCGAACTGTTGCGCCTTCCACAACACCCCACGACGCTTGAGCTCTTCAATGATCTCGGCGTCGCCATCTTTGACGAACTTGCCGCCGACCAATGGCAATGTCTCCGGGAAGCGTCCGCGCGCATCGACCGGTTGCAAGAACGCCAAGCCGTTCCGCTGTCCGGCCGCATAGTCGTCCGCGCCGAACGCGGGGGCCATGTGCACGACACCAGATCCATCGTCCGCCGTGACGAACGACTCCCCGACGATGATCTCGTGCACTCCTTCACCATATTCAACCCAATCGAGCGGACGACGATACCGCATCCCCACCAACGCCGCCCCAGGCATCGTGCGGACGGTTTCCCATCGATCCTGATAGTCGGCGCCCAGCACGCCACCAGCGCGCGACCCAGCGAGGACGATCGTTTCGCTGCCGTCGCCCGTCCGTTTCCGCAGCTCGACGTATTCGAGCTCAGGATTCACGGCAAGCGCAACGTTCGACACGAGCGTCCACGGGGTCGTCGTCCAGACGATGATCCGGCGGCGTCCGCTCGCATTTGCACTACCGTTTGTATCGCCGACGAGATCGAGCGCGATGTAGACGCTCGGGTCTTTGACGGTCTTATATCCTTGCGCGACTTCGTGCGACGACAACGCGGTACCACAGCGCGCGCAGTACGGCAGAATCTTGTGCCCGCGATACAACCGCCCCTTCTCGTACAACGTCTTCAACGCCCACCAGACGCTCTCGACGTAATCGTTGGTGTACGTGACGTACGGGTCGTTGTAGTCGAGCCAGTATGCAATCCGCTCGCTCAGCTGCTCCCAATCCGCGCGATATTTGAAGACGCTCTCACGGCACATCGTATTGAAGAGCTCGACACCATACTTCTCGATGTCTTGCTTGCCGGAGATGCCGAGTTGCTTTTCGACTTCGATCTCGACGGGGAGTCCGTGCGTGTCCCACCCGGCTTTGCGCGTGACGTGGAATCCTTTCATCGCGCGATGGCGGCAAAAGAGATCCTTCACCGTCCGCGCGAAGACGTGGTGAATCCCCGGGCGCCCGTTGGCGGTGGGCGGTCCTTCGAAGAAGACGAATTCCGGGCGCCCCGCCGATTCCCGCTGTGTGCGCTCGAAGAGCTGTTCGGCGCGCCACTGCTCCAGCACGTCGCGCTCGAGCGCGTCGGCCGACTGATTGGCGGGGAAGATACGGTAGTTCGCCACAGAAGACGTTACAGAAGTTACAGGATCAGGAGAGACAGCCGTCACGCGTCAGGACTCCGAGTACGAGCTCGAGTAGGCACCCGTGAGCGGATGATCCGACGCTTCGATCTCGGAGAGCTGACGCGTGATCATCGTGCGCATTTGCGCCAAATATGACCGGCGTGCCCGTTCCAGCGAATCGAGCTCCTGCTGCAGCTTGCGCACGTCGGCACGCGCCGCTTCGATCGCGCGCTCCCCTTCCGCTTGCGCTTCACGCAGGATGAGCTGCGCTTCGCGTTCCGCCTGCTCTTTCGTGTCCTGCCGCATTTGCTGCGCGGAGACGAGCGCTTCGTTCAACGCTTTGTCACGCTCGCGGAAGGCACGCAGCTGTTCGTGGAACGACCGTGCCTTTTGGTCGAGATCCTGATTGACGCGGGCGAGCCGTTCGAGCTCTTCCGCCACCTGGTCGCGGAATTGATCGACCCGGGCCGGGTCATAGCCACGTAATGCACGGCCGAAATCGTAGCGCCGCACATCGAGCGGCGTGAGGTGAAACGCTTCGTCGATCATGAGACCCCTACCTCGCGTGAGCCAAAGAGCAGCGTGCCGAGCCGGACGAGCGTCGCCCCTTCCTCGACCGCAATTTCGTAATCGTTGGACATGCCCATCGACAGCTCCGTCGCGGGGTGTCCGGCGTCTGCCAAAATTTGCCGGCCGTGCCGCGCGCCGGCAAATGTCTCGCGTAAAACCAACTCGTCCGCGTCGAGCGGCGCCATCGTCATGACGCCGCGCACCCGGACTCCGGGGAGCGTTGTCAGCCGTTCGGCTTCCGCGCGGAGGGCGTCGAGCGCAAAGCCCCCTTTCGTCATCTCACCGGACGTGTTTACCTGCACCAACGCATCAACCGCGCGTCCCCGTTCCATCCCAAAGGCGTGGACGGCATCGGCGAGGCGCGCAGAATCGAGCGAATGCAAGAGCGCAAAGTGCTCCAACGACGCCACCTTGTTCCGTTGTAGATGCCCGATCAGATGCCAGACGACGGGAGCCGTCACTTCCTGCATCTTAGGGAGCGCTTCCTGCACGCGGTTCTCTCCACAGTCGTGGATCCCGGCCTCCCACGCCGCGGTCGCGGCGTCGGGGCCGTGGGTCTTCGTGACGGCAACGATGGTAACGTCCTGCCCATGCCCCCCGCGCGTGACAGCGTCGGCGATTCGGCCGCGAACGGCGGCGATCCGATCGGGGAGTTCAGGAAAAACCATAGCCATGAAATTTAACACGCCTGCCGGGGTTCCATCGGGTCGATCGTCACCAATTTCGATGGCCAGTCGAGTCGCCGACTCCCCTTGGGATCCGCTCTGGCGGGCGGATGGGGACTGCTTTATCTTTCCATCCGGATAGACGGATATATGCACTCGATCTTCGACCACCTGACCGCGCTCTCGGATGCGACTCGGAGCCGCCTGCTCGTCGTGCTCGACCGGCACGAGCTGACGGTGTCGGAACTGTGCACGGTCTTGCAGCTCCCCCAGTCGACGGTGAGCCGTCACCTCAAGGTGCTGGGTGACGAAGGGTGGGTCGTGTCGCGCGCCGATGGGACGAGCCGACGGTATCGGATCGTCGAACAGGCGGAGTCCCATACCCGAAAATTATGGCACTTGGTCCGCGACCAGGTGTCGCAATCGCCAGCGGCTCGGCAAGACGCCCAGCGATTGCAGTCGGTCCTCTCCAATCGCCGGACTGCGTCGCAGGAATTTTTCTCGACCGCGGCGGGTCAGTGGGACCGGCTCCGCGCGGATCTGTTTGGGAACCGAGCAGATGTCATTGGATTGCTCGGACTGCTGGACGCGTCGTGGACGGTGGGCGATTTGGGGTGCGGCACCGGACAAGTCGCGGAGCTCCTCGCGCCGGTCGTGTCGCACGTCATCGCGGTAGATGAATCACCGGCGATGCTCGGCGCGGCGCGCAAACGGCTGCATCCCTATTCCAACGTATCGGTGCGGCAAGGGGATCTCGCATCGCTTCCGTTAGAAGATCGTTCGCTCGACGCCGCGCTGTTGTTTTTGGTCCTGCATTATTCGGCCGACCCGGCCGGCGTCATCGCGGAAGTCACGCGCGTTTTGAAGCCGGATGGACGGCTCTTGATCGTCGACGTGATGCCGCACGACCGGGACGATTTGAAGCAATTAATGGGACACGTGTGGCAAGGCTTTTCCCACGACGATGTCACCCGATGGACGCGTCTCGCCGGACTTGGCGCGGCGCGGTACTACCCACTTCCGGCCGATCCGGCCGCGAAAGGGCCGACGTTGTTCGCCGCCTCCGCGCGGCGCCCGGCGATCCTGGCGTCACATGCCAGTGCCGCCACTCTCATTCACTCCGCGTAATCACGCAAGGCTGTTCATGGCAACGACTCTCGCTCCCACGACCACGTTCACCGCCGCCATCGAGGCGGGACGTGTCCCTTTCAAAGTCGCCGACTTGTCGCTCGCCGAATTCGGGCGGAACGAGATCCGGCTCGCCGAGCACGAAATGCCGGGACTCATGGCACTTCGCGCGGAATACGCGGGGCGGTTCCCGCTGCGCGGCGCGAAGATCATGGGCTCGCTCCACATGACGGTACAAACGGCGGTCTTGATCGAAACGCTCACCGAGCTCGGCGCCGACGTTCGCTGGGTGTCGTGCAACATCTTCTCGACGCAGGATCACGCGGCCGCCGCGGTCGTCGTCGGAAAGAACGGCACTGTCGATCAGCCGAACGGCGTCCCAGTCTACGCGTGGAAAGGCGAGACGCTCGAAGAATATTGGTGGTGCACCGAGCAGGCATTGATGTGGCCCGATGGCACCGGCCCCAACTTGTTGCTCGATGACGGCGGCGACGCAACGCTCCTCGTACACAAGGGGGTCGAGTTCGAGCGCGCGAAGCGCGTGCCGGACTTCAACCCGACGACCGATTCGGAAGAGTACGAGATCATCCTCAACGTCTTGCGCCGGAGCTTGCAGGAGTCGCCGGATCGTTGGACGTCGATCGCGGAAGGAATTCACGGCGTGTCGGAAGAGACGACGACTGGCGTGCATCGCTTGTACCAGATGATGGAAGCGAATACGCTGCTTTTCCCCGCCATCAACGTCAACGACTCCGTCACCAAGAGCAAGTTCGACAACCTCTACGGCTGCCGGCACTCACTCACCGACGGCATTCTGCGCGCGAGCGACGTGATGCTCGCCGGGAAAGTGGCGGTCATCTGCGGATATGGCGACGTCGGCAAGGGGTGCGCACAATCGCTCAAGGGACAAGGGGCGCGTGTCGTCATCACCGAAATCGATCCGATCTGCGCGTTGCAGGCGGCGATGGAAGGATATCAGGTCGTGCAGCTGGAAGACGTCGTCGCAACAGCGGACATCTTCATTACCGCGACCGGGAACCGCGACATCATCACCGCCGAGCACATGGCGAAGATGAAGGACAAAGCGATCGTCGGGAACATCGGGCACTTCGACAATGAGATCGACATGGCCGGTCTCAAGAAGATCGCCGGAATCACGCGCGTGAACATCAAGCCGCAGTACGACGAGTGGGTCTTCCCGGATGGACACAGCGTGTTGATTCTGGCCGAAGGGCGCCTCCTCAATTTGGGATGCGCGACGGGACACCCGAGCTTCGTGATGTCGGCGAGCTTCACCAATCAGGTGATGGCGCAGATCGAGCTGCACCAGAACGGCGCGTCGTACACCAAGCGTGTCTACACGCTGCCGAAGAAGTTGGACGAGAAGGTGGCACGGTTGCACCTCGCCAAACTCGGCGTCCGTCTCACGGAGTTGAACGACCGGCAGGCGGAGTACATCGGGGTGGCGAAGGACGGTCCGTACAAGCCGGAACACTATCGGTACTAGCCGGCCACAACGGCGATCGCACGACGGGGCGTCCTTGCGCGGAGGCCCGGCGTGCGATCGCCGACATCAGCACATTCGCGTCGTACAGCGCGGTTATCTCGGCGGTATCGAGTAACGCATAACGACGCTTCAGCTCGCTCCGATACCACAGAGCCCCCATCATCGGGACGGGAATCACCGTGACGTCGCGACGGTAGGAGTGCACTTCCTGCCAATACCAAAGCGGATAGGTATCATTATCGCCGGCCGCGAGGAAGACGGCATTCGGCGGCGCGTCGTGGAGCAATGCATGTGATCGTTCCGCCGTCGCGCGTTGTTCATCGTGACGCTCGCGCCAAATGGCGGCGGCATTTCCAACGATGGGAAACCCCGCGATCACGCTTGCAACCGTGATGGCGAAACGCCCTTTCGTGCGAGCGAACGCAATGGCGCCGTAGCCGGACCACATCCCCCAACAGACGAACGCCCACGTGAAGAAGTAGTCGCGCTCGCGCGCTTCCCGCAGTGCGGTATCAGGGAGAATTCCGTATCCGAAGGTCGGTCCAGCGCGCAAGTTGGTGTAGGTCGCGACGCCCAAGGAGGTCGTGACCAGTAGAATCAACACGATACGCCAACTTCTCACGTCGGCGCGACGGTGCGCGAGGGAGCCAAGGACACCAAGCACCACGAAGAGCATCGTGATTGGCGTTCTGCTCCAGACAGGACCAGGGTGATCCGAGAACCCGAGCGCAAATTGCCAATCGGCGTATTCGATGACGTTCCCGAGCTGTAACCAGAATGGGGCACGCCGAGGAATCAGTGCTGGGACTGCGTACGTGCGACGTTGCACCGCATCCCAGAGCGTAGTCCAAGTCGTGGGATTTCCTTGGTTGAGCAGCGGGTCGTGCTGCGCGCGGATCCACATGAAGAGAATTCCGGACGCGCCGACGACTACCGCAATCACCGCGAGGGAGACAGCGATCAGGCGCCACGAAGAACGTCGCCGCAGCGCTGGCCACGCGGCGTAGAGCGCGGCTGGCATTGTAAGAAGTGCCGTCAGATGGAGCGCCCATCCGTACCCGGCGACGTAGGCGAGAAGGACGAGCCATCGCCAGGCATGCGACTCGTCGGCACGTCCAGCGGCATCACCAATCCAGAGTACCAGGCACGCGCAGAGAAACGCGCAGGCATAGACTTCCGTCTCCGTCGCGTTGAGCCACAGTGTCGACGTTGCTCCAGCGCAGACCATCGCCGCGCATGCCGCAATCGGATCGCGCGTCCATTGCTGGAGCAGACGTGCGAGGATCCCACATCCAATGGCGGTGCACACCGCCGACAGCGCATTGACGGCGATGGTAAAACCGGTGAATGCCCCAACGAGCATGCTCCACACACGTGCGACAAGGACGAAGTGCGGAGTCCCCGGCTCGTGTGGAATGCCCAGGGAATGAATCGCCGTCAAAAATTCACCAGCATCCCACGGAGTGACACCGCGCGCCAGGGTGAAGGCGTAGACGGTGAAGAGGATGCACGTTGCGGCCGCCGCGGCCGTCCAGGACGGCGCGGCGCGGTTAACGAATGGTTTCAGCGGGGATACGGTCGGCGGCGTCACGCGGCATCTGACCGTTCAGGATGTCGCGGAGCTCGAGGGTCGTCAACCCACGATGGAGATGCCCTTTGTACGCCACCGAGATCGATGCATTTTCCTCGCTCACGACGATGACGAGCGCATCGGTTGCTTCACTCAACCCGACCGCGGCGCGATGCCGCGTCCCCAACATGCGGTCGGCGAAGATCGCTTGTGAGAGCGGGAGGATGCACCCGGCACCGACCAAGACGACGTCACGAATGATGACGGCACCGTCGTGAAGCGGAGTGTACGGAGTGAACAAGGTCACCAGCAAATCGGACGATACGTTGGCGAGGAGCTCGGTTCCTGAATCGGCGTAATCCTCCAACGACATCTCTTGTTGGATGGCGATGATCGCGCCGTGCCCCGCCCTGCTCAACCGGTCGACCGCGTCGACGATCTCTTCAGCGATCTCCGCGCGGGGGATGCGGCGAATGAACCGGCGTCTCTTGGGATATCGGACGCGGAAAAAGAGCGCACGAATCTCCGACTGAAAGAGGACGAGGGCCGCGATGACGGCTGCCTGCGCCCACGTCACGCACGTCCCTCCAGACCATCCGCGTACGAACGCACGGGCATCCCCGCTTGCACGACGGCGTGCGCGACGTCGAGCGCGTGCCGGTGCGCACGCACGTTGTGCACACGGAACCATGTCGCGCCGCGTGTGAGGGCGACGACGTGTGCCCCGATAGTCCCTTCGTCTCGCTCGCTGGCCAGCTGCACGCCGGTAATCTCCCCGATGAACCGTTTGCGCGACGCCCCAACCATCAACGTAAAGCCAAGGTCGGCCAATTCGGACAAATTCGCAAGGGCTTGGAGCGACTGCTCCGGCGTCTTCGCGAACCCAATCCCTGGGTCGAGGACGATCGCGCCGCGTGATACACCGGAGCTCGTCGCACGATCGACGGCGGCGAGGAGCTCGCGCCGAATTTCCGTCACGACCGGCTCGCGATAGGTCGCATGATCGTAGCTCGCCATGGTTTGGACGTTCCCACGCGAGTGCATCAGGACGACCGTGCATCCGGCGCGCGCGCAGACGACCCCCATCTCGGGATCGAGCGAGAAGGCGGAGACGTCATTGATGATGGAGGCACCTTGGGCGAGAGCCGCGGAGGCAACGGCAGATTTGACGGTATCGACAGCAATCCGAGCATCCGGACGGCGACAGAGGAGTTGCTCGATCACGGGGAGAATTCGCGACAGCTCCTCGTCGGCGCTCACCGGGGTCGCCCCCGGCCGGGTCGACTCTCCCCCAAACTCGACAATGTCCGCCCCGTCATCGAGCAACTGCTCGGCGCGCCGCACGGCGTCGGCGCTGGACAAAAAATGACCCCCGTCGCTAAAGCTGTCGGGGGTCACATTGACGACGCCAATGATCGTCGGACGAGGCAGCATGCTGCCCTGCCGCATTACGCGGGCGCGACCTCTGGGCCACCGAAGAGGGGCGGCCGAGCCGGTTTGGGCGCCGCCGCTGGCGTCGACGCCGGAATCGGCGGGGCTGGCGGCGGAGACGATGACCGTGGCGGCAATTCTTCGCCGCGCGCGAGCATCAACACTTCCTCACCGGTCAGCGTCTCGCGCTCCAAGAGTGCGGCGGCCACAGTGTGCAGCAACTCGAGGTTCTCCGTCAGCACTTCCGTCGCCCGTTGATACGCCTCGTGAATCACACGCGACACTTCCGCATCGACCAGTTGCGCCGTCTTCTCCGAGACTTCGCGGCGGCTCTGGATCTCACGGCCGAGGAAGAGCTCCTGCTCGTTGTCGCCGAGGAGGATCGGACCGATTTCTTCCGAAAGTCCCCATTGCGAGACGTAGCGGCGCGACAGCGTCGTCGCCTGCTGAATGTCGCTTGCAGCCCCCGTCGTCACACGGTCTTTGCCGAACACCAACTCTTCCGCGACGCGGCCGCCGTACATCTTGACCAACATCGCCTTGAGCTGCTCGCGCGTTACCGACACGCGATCGTCTTCGGGCAACGTGAACGCCAATCCCAACGCACGTCCGCGCGGGACGATCGTCACTTTGTGGAGCGGATCGTTCCCCTTCACCTTGATCGTGCAGATGGCGTGACCGGCCTCGTGGTACGCCGTCAAGCGACGTTCATCGTCCTTCATCACCATCGATTTGCGTTCGGCGCCGAGCATGACCTTGTCCTTGGCATCCTCGAGATCCGCCATGTAGATCTTGTCGTGGTTGCGGCGCGCGGCGAGGAGGGCACCCTCATTGACCAAGTTGGCCAAATCGGCGCCAGCCATTCCCGGCGTTCCACGCGCCAGCGTCCCGATCTGCACGTCTTCGGCGACCGGTTTGTTGCGCATGTGGACTTTGAGAATCCCTTCGCGGCCGCGGAGATCCGGTGCATCGACCACGATCTGGCGGTCGAAACGGCCAGGGCGCAGGAGCGCGGGATCGAGCACGTCCGGACGGTTTGTGGCCGCGATGAGGATGACTCCCTCGTTCGACTCGAAGCCGTCCATCTCCACCAACAGCTGGTTCAGCGTCTGCTCGCGCTCATCGTGACCGCCGCCCAACCCGGCGCCGCGATGACGGCCAACGGCGTCGATTTCATCGATGAAGATGATGCACGGCGCATGCGCCTTCCCTTGCTCGAACAGATCGCGCACTCGGCTCGCGCCGACGCCGACGAACATTTCGACAAAGTCCGAGCCGGACATCGAGAAGAAGGGGCGTCCCGCTTCACCAGCAACGGCGCGAGCGAGGAGCGTTTTCCCGGTTCCCGGCGGGCCGACCAAGAGGCACCCTTTCGGGAGACGGCCACCGAGTTTGGTGAATTTGGCGGGGTCTTTCAGGAATTCGATGATTTCCTGGAGCTCGACCTTGGCTTCGTCCGCACCAGCAACGTCGGCAAACGTCACCTTGGGCGTATCGGCGGTGAGGAGCTTCGCTTTGGATTTCCCGAACGAGAACGCCTTGGCGCCCCCTTGCTGCATCTGCCGGAACAGGAAGATCCAGAAGACGATGAGGAGGAGATACGGGAGGAAGGTGATCAACACGCCCGCCAATGACGGCCGTGCGTCTTCCGCCTCGATCTGAACGTTCTTCGCGCGGAGACGCGCGACTTCGTCGGACGAGTTCTCGACCGGAAGATGAACGTTGAACTTGGGAACGAGGTGATTGTTGACCGACACCTTGTTGCGGAACTCACCCGTGATGGTCCGGCCAGCTTGGATCGTCACTTTGGAGATGTTGTCCCGCTCCAGCTCGTGGTCGTATTGCGAATACGAGATGGTCGGCGACGCGTCGGTCGTCCCGCTCGAGTAGGTGATGACGGCGACAGGAACGAGGAGGATCAAGACCCAAAACGCGACCGTTTTGGAGAATTTCCCCCACTGAAACTGTTTTTTGGGGCCGTTGCCCTGTGGAAATTGAAGTGGCATTTCTGCGAATCCCTAAGCTAGGCTGGCGATATACGGGATATGGCGAAAGTTCTCTGCATGATCGAGTCCGTAACCCACGAGAAACTCGTTGGGTGCATCGAACCCCAAAAATCGTGCTTCGAACGGTGTGTGAGTGGTGAGGTGTTTATGCAGCAGCGCGCAGACGGCGAGCGACGCCGGCCGCCGACTGGCGAGCCGCTCGAGCACTGCATCGAGCGTCCGGCCGGTGTCGATGACATCTTCGACCACCAAGACGTGCCGTCCTTCGACCGACGTCTCGGGGTCGTACAAAAAGCGAACGTCGCCGCTCGACACCATGGCATCTCCATAGCTCGCGGCGACGAGAAAATCGATCTGGAGCGGACGCGTGATCTGCCGGACGAGATCGCCCATGAAGATGAAGCTCCCCTTCAGGATACGCTGCCGTGATCTCTGCGCCGAGCTCCGTCACGCGGCGCGCGATGGTGTCGGCGTCGAAGACGATGCGCGACACCGCACGTCCGTCAAATCGTGGATCCGCACCAGATGCCGTCGCAACCGCCCATTCAGCCACGCGATCCCCGGCGGCGGAAGACCAGGGCGTCGCGACGCATGCTGACGTCGATGCCGCCGGAGAGCTGAATGGACTGGCCAGATTCACCTTCTATAGTAAACGACGCTAACCGATCTGTTCCGCGCCAATCCAGCACGACGCCCGCACGAGCCGCGAGCGCGGGCCACAACGTCGCGAGACACCCGTGCGAAAATCCGGCCAATTGCGGGCGCGGAATGACGAATGAACCGGTGGCATCGGGCATGACCGTAAAAGTAGCGGCAATTTGCTCCATGTGGGCGCGCCAACCAGCCGCTTGACGCGCAAGCGTCAGCAACGTGTCGCAAAATCCTGGTGAAGCGTCCTCCAACGCCGGGAGTAGATCGAGCCGCACCCGATTCCGAAGGTGCCGGCGATCGGCGTTGGAAGGGTCAGTCACAAATGTGATGCCACAAATATCCGCATACTCGCGGACCATCGATCGCGTCACCTCGAGAAACGGGCGGCGCACCGGCGAGGCGGCGTACAGCGCCGCGAGCCCGCGGGGGCCGGCGTCGCGGAGAGCACGAATGAAGACTGTTTCGACCTGATCGTCACGCGTGTGGGCGGTGACGACGGGAGCATGATGACGTGCGGAGATCTGGTGCAGAAATTCCCAGCGCGCCTGTCGCCATGCGGCTTCGGTCTGTGGGACGCCGGTCCCCCGCCCGACGGCGACGGGAATGCCCAGCCGTTTTCCCGCCGCCACGACGAGCTGGGTCGCCTCTGTCGCAGGCGGGCCCGTCCCATGATCGAAGGTGGCGACGAGGAGCCGGTCGAGCGGCAGCACAGCCGCCGCGGCGTGGAGCAGCGTCATGGAGTCGGCGCCCCCCGAGACCGCGAGGACGTACTGGCGTCCAGGCTCCGCCAAGGCTGCACCGACGGTGGCGTGCAACGCCGTGATGACGCGGCGCGCATCGACGCTCGGGCGAGCAGCGCGGGTGACAGCTTTATCGGAGGAGCCCATGTTGTTAAGTTAGGGGATTGTCAGCCGTCCGACACGTTGCGTGACGCGACGGCACCCTTTTTCTCGTTGTTCTTCTCGCTGGCCGCGAACATGATCTTGGCACCGACCGGGTTGGAAACACACGGACCGCTGGGGACACTTTGGGTGTCGCTCGGGTTGATCTGCTTCTATATCGCGTTGATCTGGATCAACACGCTCCTGGGCGTGTTTCTCACGCCGCTCTTTTTGATTCCGCAGACATGGTTGTTCGATTTCCTCAAGCGAAGAAAGGAAGGCGCCCGAGAGTAGGAGGGAGCCCCCACGCTTTCAAAGTCCGGTGCGTATTCTCCGTAATGCGTAACCGGACTTTTTCATTGTGCGCCGCCCCGCTCCTCTCGGCATACGTCGTGGCGTGCGCGCACGCCCCACCACATATCGACGGCGTCGCGAGCGTCCCTGAGCGCGCCGGGACCTATTGGACTCCGCCTCCCGCCGCACACACGCGCGACAGCGTCACACGCGGCACGGTCCCGGCGGACCTCGCGGACCATCTCCAACATCTCACGCTGGCGGACGTCATCGACGTCGCGCTGCGCAACAATCCGGCGACGCGCGCCACCTGGGAAGAGGCGCGCGCCGCCGCGTATCAATTAGGGGCTGCGCGGACGCGGATCATTCCGTCCGTCGACGGCTCGGTCACCATGTCGCGCAACAAAGTCGTGTCGCAAAACGGGAGCTCGACGATCAGTCATCGCACGTCGTACGTCCCACAGCTTTCGCTGTCGTTTCTGCTGCTCGATTTCGGCGGACGCAGCGGCGCGATCGAAGTCGCTCGGCAAAATGTGTTCGCGGCCGGGTTGACGCACAACGCCACGGTACAGACGACGGTCCTCGACGTGCAAGTCGCCTACTTCACCTACATGGCGACGAAAGCACTGCTCACGGCGCAGCAGTCGCAATTGACGGAAGCGCAGGCAAATCTCGCGGCGGCGCAACAACGGCACGACGTGGGCCTCGCGACGATCGCCGACGTGTTGCAAGCCAAAACCGCGGTGTCGCAAGCACAGCTCGCGTTCGAAACGACGCAAGGGAATCTGCACGCCGCGCGTGGAACGTTGGCGACGGCGATGGGATTCCCCGCGAACGTCGCGTACGACATCGAAGCGCACTCCGACCAGATTCCGGTCCGCGCGGTCGCGGTATCGGTCGACAGCTTGCTCAACGCGGCGGTCCAAAATCGGCCGGACTTGTTGGCGGCGCGCGCCGAAGCGCGCGGAGCGGCGGCGCAGGTCCGCATCGCGCAATCGGCGGGGCTGCCGTCGATCACGCTCGGCGGGACCGCGGGACACACGTACGCGTCGCCAACGACGTTGAGCGGGACAACCTACGGATTGTCACTCGGCCTCCAAATCCCGCTGTCGTCCGCGTTGACGAACCGCTACAACGTGCAGTCGAGCCGAGCCTTGGCCGAGGTTGCGTCGGCGCGCGCGGACGTGGTGCGGCAGCAAGTGATGCAGCAAGTCTTCGCGTCGTACTACAGTCTGCAGACGGCCACGCAACGTGTGGCGACCGCGGATGATCTGCTCCAAAGTGCCACTCAATCCGAACAGGTGGCACTCGGACGGTATCGTGAAGGGGTCGGCAGTATCATCGATCTCCTCACCGCCCAAAGCGCGCTCGCGGATGCGCGTGCACAACAAGTGCAAGCGCGGTGGCAATGGGCGACGGCCCTCGCGCAGCTCGCGCACGACGCTGGCGTACTCGGGCTTCACGGCGAAACGCCGGTAGGATTATCGGTGCCCCACACTCTTCCTGATTCGACTTCACGGCAATGACCGGACGACGCTTTTCCCTATTGCTCGCTACCGTTGGCGGCACCACACTCGTGAGCGCGTGCGCCAAAGAGGCGCCACCCAAAAAGCCGCCCATTCCGGTCAATGTCATTGCCGTGCAACAACAGGCGGTGCCGCGATTGATCACGACGAATGGCGTCGTCGAACCGCTGCAGAGCGTGGCGATCGCGTCACAGGTCGGCGGCATTTTGAACCGGGTGAACTTTCACGAAGGGGATGAAGTGCGCGTGGGACAGATCCTGTTCGAGATCGATCCGCGGCCGTTCCAAGCGGCGTTGAATCAAGCGCGCGGTGTGCTCACGAAGGATGAAGCGCAGGCGGCGAGTGCGCAGCGCGATGCAGCACGGTATGAAGCCTTGGTCAGTAAAGACTACGTGACGAAGTCTCAAGCCGATCAAGCGACGGCCACCGCGGCCGCCGCGACCGGGACGACCCAAGCCGACCGCGCCGCGGTGGAACGGGCGCGGCTCGATCTCGAAAATGCGGTGATTCGGGCGCCGATCTCGGGCAAAGCGGGGAGCTTGCTGGTCAAGCAGGGGAACCTGGTCCGCGCGAACAGCACGCCACCGCTCGTGGTCATCAATCAGATTCATCCGATTTTGGTCCGGTTCTCGATCCCACAGAGCCAGTTACCGGAATTGCAGAAATACAGTAAGGCGGGCACGTTGAGCGTCACGGTGACGCCCTCCGAAGGGGGTGGAATGCCATCGACCGGGACGTTGTCGTTCATCGACAACGCGGTCGACTCGACGACGGGAACGGTGTTGCTCAAGGCACGATTCGCGAACGACGCGAACACGTTGTGGCCGGGACAGTTCGTGTCGGTCCAACTCCGTCTCTACGTCCAAGAGAATGCGGTGGTCGTTCCCGCGCAGGCGGTCCTCACCGGACAACAGGGGTCGTTCGTCTTTACCGTCGACGCCAACAAGAAGGCCAAGCAGCAGATGGTCGTCACGGGACAAACATTGGATAGCGTCACCGTAATCGAACGCGGCCTCCCCGCCGGGAGCCACGTGATCGTCGATGGACAATCGCGCGTCTCGCCAGGAGCGGCAGTCGTGATCAAGAGTGGTCCGGGCGCAACGCCTGGACAAGGAAAGCAGGGGAAGCAAGGGCGGCAAGGCGGTGGGAAGCAAACATGATCAATCTCTTCATCAAACGCCCAGTCATGACGACGTTGGTCATGCTGGGCATTCTGTTCTTCGGGATCGTGTCGTACCGGAAACTCCCGGTGAGCGATTTGCCGACGGTCGACTTCCCGACGATCTCCGTCAGCGCATCGCTTCCCGGAGCAAGCCCCGAGACGATGGCATCGGCGGTGGCGACGCAGCTCGAAAAGCAGTTCTCGACGATCGCCGGCATCGACAACATGACGTCGATCAGCGGGCAGGGATCGACCAACATCACCATCCAGTTCAGCCTCGACCGCGACATCGACGCCGCTGCGCAGGACGTGCAGGCGGCGATCTCGCAGACGTTGCGCAACTTGCCGCTCGGGATTCAGCCACCATCCTATCGTAAGGTCAATCCGGCGGATCAGCCGATCTTGTACTTCACGCTGACGTCGAGCGTGATGCGGTTGTCGGATCTCGACGAATACGGCGAGACGACGATCGCACAGCAGTTGTCGACGGTCCCTGGGGTCGCGCAGGTCTCGGTATACGGGTCGCAGAAGTACGCGGTGCGGATTCAGCTCGATCCTTCGGCGTTGGCGAATCGTGGGATCGGGATCGACGAGGTCGCCGACGCGGTCGGCTCGCAAAATGTCAGTCTCCCGACCGGGATTTTGTATGGGCCGAGCCGAGCGTGGACGCTGCAGGCGAATGGGCAGTTGGCGAATGGCGATCAGTTCGGGAAGATGGTGGTCGCGTATCGCAACGGAGCGCCGGTACGCCTTGGCGAGCTCGGCAAGGTGTTCGACGACGTTCAGAATAACAAGACGGCGAGCTGGTACAACGGCTCTCGTTCTATCGTTCTTGCGGTGCAACGCCAACCCGGAAGCAACACCGTCGAAGTCGCCCAGGCGGTGACGAAGGAGTTGGACCAGCTCCGCTCGCAGATTCCGGCGACGATTCAAATCAATACGCTGTACGATCGGTCGCGGTCGATCGAAGAATCGGTCAACGACGTGAAGTTCACCTTGCTCCTCACGCTCGTGCTGGTCATCTTGGTGATCTTCATCTTCCTCCGCAACATCTCGGCGACGATCATCCCGAGCATGGCGCTTCCGATGTCGCTGATCGGAACGTTCGCGGTGATGTATCTGCTCGGGTATAGCCTCGACAACCTGTCGTTGATGGCGCTCACGCTGGCCGTCGGATTCGTCGTCGACGACGCGATCGTGATGCTGGAGAACATCGTCCGGCATCTCGAGATGAACAAGCCGCCGATGGAGGCGGCCGTCGAGGGGGCCAATGAGATCGGGTTCACGATTATCTCGATGACGGTGTCGCTCACCGCGGTCTTCATCCCCCTGCTCTTCCTCGGCGGCATCATCGGACGATTGTTCCACGAGTTCGCCGTGACCATCGCGACAGCGATCATGGTCTCGGGATTCGTGTCGTTGACGCTGACGCCGATGTTGTGCAGCCGGTTCCTCAAGTCGCACAGCTCGAAAGAACATGGGAAGCTGTACAATTGGAGCGAAAACATCTTCGATTCAGTTCTCCATGGGTATGAACGGAGCCTGAACTGGGTCATGCGTCATCGGATGAGCTCGCTCATCTTCTCCGTCGGGATTCTCGTGGCGACAATCTGGTTATTCGGCGTCGTTCCCAAAGGATTCATTCCGAGCCAGGATACCGGCCAGATTACCGTGACGACGGAAGCGGCGCAGGGGACGTCGTTCACCGACATGATCCGCCTGCAGCAACGGGTGGCGGCGATCGTCGCGAAAGATACGAACATCGGCGGGTACATGTCGTCCGTCGGCGCGGGAGGACCGAACGCTACAAGCAACACCGGACGCATTCTGTTGAGCCTCAAGCCGCGCGGGACTCGTCTCAGTGCGGACGACATCGTCCAAGAGCTGCGCCCCAAATTGAGCGGCATCCCGGGCATCAGCGCGTTCATGCAAATTCCGCCGGCGATTCAAATCGGAGGACGCACGTCGAAGAGCCTGTATCAATTCACGATGCAAAGCTCCGACATCTCGACATTATATCCCGCCGCCAAAGCCATGGAAGAGAAGGTGCGCGGGATGGCGCTCCTGCAGGACGTGACGAGCGACTTGCAGATCTCGAACCCGCAGGTCGCCGTGCAGATCGACCGGGATCGTGCCGCATCCCTCGGAGTGACACCGGACCAAATCGAGAGCGCGCTCTACGATGCGTACGGCTCCCGACAAGTGTCGACCATTCTCACCCCGAACGATCAATTCTGGGTCGTGATGGAAGTGCTGCCGCAATTCCAGCGCAGCGCCAATGCACTCGGACTCTTGTACGTGCGCTCGAACAAGGGAGATCTCGTGCCGCTCAACGCCGTCGCGACGTTGCAGGAGAATGTCGGACCGTTGACGATCACGCACGCCGGACAGCTCCCCGCCGTCACGATTTCGTTCAACACGCGTCCTGGGGCGTCGCTGGGTGAGGCAGTGACGGAAGTCAATCAACTGGCACGGCAGGTCTTGCCGCCAGGCATTACGACGAACTTCTCCGGAACGGCGCAAGCGTTCCAAGATACGCAGCAAGGGTTGCTCGCGTTGCTCATTCTCGCGGTGTTCGTGATCTACATGGTACTCGGGATCTTGTACGAGAGCTTCATCCACCCGATCACGATCTTGTCAGGGCTTCCCTTCGCCGCGTTCGGTGCGCTCGTCGCCTTGATCGTCTTCAAGGCGGAGTTGGACGTCTACGCGTTCGTCGGGATCATCCTGTTGATCGGCATCGTGAAGAAAAACGCGATCATGATGATCGACTTCGCGTTGGAGGCGGAGCGGAATGAAGGAAAGTCGCCCAAGGACGCGATCATCGAAGCGTGTAGCATTCGATTCCGTCCGATCATGATGACGACGATGGCCGCGCTCATGGGAACACTTCCGATCGCGCTCGGGGCCGGCGCTGGCGCCGAAGCACGCCGACCGCTGGGAATCGCGGTGGTGGGTGGATTGGCGTTCTCACAGCTCGTCACGCTCTATGTCACGCCCGTCTTCTACACGTATCTCGACGAGCTTCCGGAGAAGTTACATCACTTCAGGGAACACCATCTTCCGCATTGGTTCAAACGACGCGGCGGCGCTCGTGAGCCGCGTCCTGCGCCGGCCAAGCCGGTCTAATTTTGTGTAGCGCTCTGGATGAGGTCAAGGCAACGTTGGCTTTGCCTTGACCTCGTCCGGCCGGTCCCACTGATACAGTGCGCGATACATGTCGCGATTGCGGATGATGCTCTTGACGTAATCACGGGTCTCGAAGAATGGAATTCGCTCCGTAAAAAGCTCAGGATCGTCCGCGCCACGTTTCTTCGTCCACCGAGCGACACGGGATTCACCGGCATTGTACGCCGCGAGCGCTTGTGTCACATCGGGATAGCGCCGAAGGAGCGGCGCGAGATGCGCAACGCCCAATACGACATTCGTTCCCGGATCGTACAGACGGTCGGCAGACCACGGGGTCATCCCCTTTGCAACCGCGATGGTGCGCGCGACACTGGGCATGAGCTGCATCAATCCGCGCGCCCCAACAGGTGACGTCGCATGTGGGTTGAAATTGGATTCCTGACGAATGAGCGCCGCGACCAACGTCGGATCGATGTTGTTGGCGCGCGATTCCGCGGCAATCGTGTCGTACGCCGCGACAGGATACATCAGCCGATACACCAACGGCGTTCCGCCGATCTCCCCCAACGCTCGGCGGGCGAGCGTAATCGCCCGCCCGGATTGATCGGTTCCCGCGAATGCCGCCGCGGTCGAGAGAAGAACGGCATCGTTTCGAAGCGCCACTCGATAGAGATAGTCGGCCTCGAACCGGATCTCCGCATCCATGTTCCGCGCTCGGAGTCGTGCCATGCGGCGGACCGCACTGTCCACTGCGGGCATATGTGGAGCAGGCGTCTGACTTCGCACGTCCGCCAACGCCGGCCGTTGGAGCTGGTGCGCCGCAAGTACCGCATAGTACGACGTCGAGTCTCGTTGGAGAATGGACGTCCACGCGGAGGTCGCCCCTTTCTGATCGCCGGTTTGACGCAGGGCTCGGCCAAGCCAATATCGCGCGGCAATGTCGGACGGTGAGCGCGAGAGAACAGAAAACTCCTTTGCCGCCCCTTTCGCATTGCCGAGCACCAACGCGATGATCGCCGCGTCGAATTTGGCGTTCGGTGCCCATCGCGACGACGGGAACCGTTGTGCCAGTCGGAGGAGAAGCGCACGTGCCCCAACATCGTCTCTATCATCCGTGGCGAGATCCGCCAACAATGATAGTGCGGCCGCGGCGCTGGTATCCGATGGCGACGTTTTGACGAGTGTACGAAGTGCCGTCTGAGCGGGGGCTCTCTTCCCTTGCGCAATGAGGGCGCGCGCGCGTTGATATTGAGCCGCGGCGACGAACGATCGCGGTCCCGTCACACGCGCAAACTGCGCCGCCGCCCCCGCATCGTCGTTCCCCTCGGAAAGCGATCTCGCGTACGAAAAGACGTCGGTGGGATTCCACACGGCTCGTCCCATCGTTGCTGCATAGGCAACGCGTGCGCGTCCCCACGCTTCCGTCTTCGCGGCTGCACGGGCGACTGCCAGTTGCTCATCGACAGTCGGTTGCCGGATGAATTGATCGAACAGCGCCGCGCCATCGCGCACCGCGGACGCAGACATCGCGGTGGTAATGGACCGCAGGATTCCTTGCCGGACCGCCAAGCTGTCCGTCGCGGTCCGCGCCGTCGCGCCTTGCAACCGGAGCACCGTCATCGGCACAGACAGCCGGCGATACGCGTCGATCGCGCCGACAGTATCGCCCGCACTGAGACGCGCTTGCGCTTCTGTCCACGGGATTCGTTCCTTTGCCGCGGGAATGGTGATCGCCGCGTATCGGGCCGCCCGCTCCGCACTGTCCGGCGTCAGCGCGGCTACACGCAGGGAAAGCCAATCGGCAATTTCCGGATCTTCATGCTCCAAGACTTCATATCGAACGCGCCGGGTGACCGCCGACGTATCGTCCGACGTCCCTTGTGCGCCGCAGGCGGAAGTGCCAACGACGACGATCCCCCATCCGATCATCGCACGCCAACGCCGCGTCATATCCCGAAGAATATAGCGCGGCGTGTGTTCACGTTGTAACATCGATCCGCAAGATTATCGCCACTGCCATCGCCTCCGCTATCGCCACACGTGACCGTCGCGCGCGAGTAGCTCGTCGGCCTCTTTGGGTCCCCACGTTCCGGATGGATACGTCGCGATTGCGCGGTCATGCCGTTGATCCCAGAACTTGAGGAGCGGATCGATCACGTTCCATTGCATGTCGACTTCGTCGCTTCGTGTGAACAACGTTTGGTCGCCCAGCATGCAGTCGAGGAGCAACGTCTCATATGCAGGTGGAATGTCCTCACCGAACGCCTCCGCATACGAGAAGTCCATGTTCACCGGACTGATCTCGAGCCCGGGTTCGAGCTCGTGGAATGCTCCCGGGGTCTTCACTTCGAACCGAAGCGAGATCGCCTCATCCGGTTGCACTCGAACCACCAGCACGTTCGGACGCACCCCTCCGGTATCTCGGCCAAACATCAGGTCTGGCGGAGCACGGAAGTGGAATGCAATCTCCGAGCATCGCGTCGTCATCCGTTTTCCAGAACGGAGATAGAACGGAACTCCCTGCCAGCGCCAATTGTCGAGGTAAAGCCGTAGCGCCGCATAAGTCGGCGTCGTCGAGCGAGGATCGACGTCCGGCTCGTTTCGGTATCCGGGAACTTCCTTTCCGTTCACCATCCCTGGACCATACTGTGCACGAACCGCGGCGGGCGCCAAGTCCGCCAGAATTGGACGCACGGAGCGAAGCACCTTCACTTTTTCGTCGCGCACCGCATCCCCGCCAGCGGCGATCGGTGGCTCCATCGCGGCGAGCGAAAAGAGTTGGAGGAGATGGTTCTGAAACATGTCGCGGACGACCCCAGCCTCCTCATAGTACTTCCCTCGCCCTTCGACACCGACCGACTCGGCGACGGTAATCTGCACTTGCTCGATATACTGGCGATTCCACAGCGGCTCGAAGAGCGCGTTGGCGAACCGGAAGACCAAGATGTTCTGAACGCTTTCCTTCCCGAGGTAGTGATCGATGCGGAACACTTGGTGTTCTTCGAATCGCGAAAGAACGAGATGGTTGAGCGTTTGCGCCGTCTCCATGCTTCGTCCGAACGGCTTCTCGATCACCACGCGCTTCCACGGACGTTGATCGGCTCCCTGCATGCGCGGCGCCAACCCGCTCTCCGACAAATGCGTCAAGCAGGGCTCGAACACACTCGGCGGAACGGCGAGATAAAAGAGCGTATTATCTTCCGACCGACGCACCGTTCCACTGATGTCGGCGAGCTCGGCTTTGATCTTCTCATACGTCGCCGCGTCGTTGAAATCGCCGGCGCAATAGAACGTTCGCGAGGCGAGCCATTCGAACACTTTCTCGTCGAAGCCGTGAATTTCATCGGACGACGTGATCGACGTCTTCAGAAGATCGCGGAAGGCGTCATCGCTTTGATCTTCGCGTCCGACACCCAACAACGCGAAGTCATCCGCGAGGAGTTGTTGGTGCGCCAATTCATACAGCGCGGGGAGCAGCTTGCGTTTGGTGAGATCACCACCCGCGCCAAAAATGACCATCGTGCACGGATTGGCGCGCCGAGCCATGAACGCCGCGGCGGTCGCCTGCAGGCGTTGCCGGACGTCTTCGCGTCCGACGTCGAACCGTGGCGAAGCGGGACGCGTCATGCGTTCGGCACCGCGTTCTTCACCGCGTGACCGCCGAACTCGTTGCGCAACGCCGCGATGACTTTGGCGCCGAAGCTATCCGATTGGCGTGACCGAAGTCGTGTCAACAGCGACAATGTGATGACCGGTGCCGGGACGTCGAGATCGATCGCTTCCTGTACCGTCCACCGCCCTTCACCGCTATCGTCGATATAGCCTTTGAGCGCAGCGAGCGACGCATCTTTTTCGAACGCTTGTTCGGCAAGCTCATTCAGCCACGACCGCACGACAGAGCCACGGTTCCAAACCGCAGAGATCTGATGAAGGTCGAGTTTGAAATCCTTTGAAGCATGAAGGATCTCGTACCCCTCCGCATAGGCTTGCAGCAACCCGTATTCGACGCCGTTGTGAATCATCTTCACATAGTGCCCCGCGCCAGTTGGGCCGACGTGCGCATACCCTTGTTCCGGCGCGAGCGTCGCGAAGATCGGCTCGCATTGCGCGAACGCGGTGTCGGAAGCGCCGATCATCAAGCAGTATCCGTTTTCGAGTCCCCAGATCCCACCGCTCGTCCCGGAATCGATGTATTCGATCCCCTTCGCTTGCAATTCTTTTCCGCGACGCATCGTGTCGTGAAAGTTCGAGTTACCACCGTCGATGATGATGTCGCCCGGTGACAAGCTCGCCGACAGCTCCGCGATCGTTTGGTCGACGGGAGCCCCGGCGGGGACCATGATCCATACGACGCGCGGCGCGTCGAGCTTCGCGACGACATCGCTCAATCCCGACGCGCAGGTTGCGCCCATCGCGGCGTATTTGGCCACGGTCTCCGCGCTCCGGTCGAAGGCGACGACGGAATGTCCGCCGCGCAGCAATCGCTCGGTCATATTGCCGCCCATGCGGCCCAACCCGATCATTGCGAGTTTCATAGTCCCAGTTCGGTGAGGTGTTGCGACACCTCGGTAGCGGTGGTGAACAAGATGCACCGCACGCCGAGTGCACGTGCGGGGGCGAGATTTTGCTCCCGGTCGTCGATGAAGACCGTCCGGGTCGGATCCGCGTGCGCGATGCCGAGCGCACGCTGGTACAATGCGGGGAGTGGCTTGCGGACCGCGAGATAACAGGACGTCAGGAACGCATCGAACAAGGACGCCAAGCCGAACCGATCGATGCGATAGTCGTTCAGCTCGCGCGATTCGTTGTTCAACGTCATCATGCGAACGCGACGATGTTCCCGTAATCGTATCGCAAGATCGATCGAGTCGGGAAACGGCTTGCTCTGCGCAAACATGAATTCGGAGAACGTTTCCTTCGAGAATGGACGCGGTCGATCGAACACCGTGAGCATCAGGTACTCGTCGAGCGTGATTCGTCCTTCTTCCCAGGCGGCCGACGCCTCGTGATGCCGATAGCCGAAGTCGGCTTCGTCGAGACCGAACTCGCGCACCGCTGCGGCGCGTTGATCGTGGTCCCATCCGTTGGTCCCCAGAACGCCGCCGACGTCGAAGAGGACCAGGTCGATATGCGTGCGTGCCATGTCAGTGCGCGATCAAGACCGCTCGTGCCGGCGCACCATCACATCCGGCGATGCGCAATGGGAGGCATCGGAATTCGTATCGCCCCGGAGGAACTTTCGAGAAATCGAGCCCTTCGACGATCACGACATTGTGCTCGAGTAGCGTGCGATGCGTCATGTGATGCCCGGAATGAAACTGCTCGACCGACAAATAATCGACCCCCACCAGCGTGATGCCGCGCTCGACGAGATATTGCGCGCCATCCGGGGACACATACGTGTAATCGGGATGAAACTGCGGATCGGTCGTGAGATAGCCGGAATTGCGCGTCTTGATGAGCACGCGTTCGACGCCCTCGAACGTGTGGGCGCTCAACTCCGCACGGCCCACGGAGCGGACGTCATCGCCATACTCGATCACGAGCGCGTCGCCCATGAGCCGTTCGAGCGGAATCTCGTCGACGGACATTCCATCGTCGAAAAAATGGCGCGCCGCGTCGACGTGGGTACCGGTGTGTGACCCGAATGCGACAGACGAGACGTTGGCTCCAGCACCGCGCGCGACCGCCTGCTGGAGGGCAATATGAATCTCCGGGTTTCCCGGATACACGAGCCCCCCATCACGGATTGGGACGCTGACGTCGTAAATTGTAGCCATATGCTTCCCTCGGGGAGCAACTGTTGTTCCGGGACGACTTCTGCCGACACTTCTTGTCATGCGTATGCGACCCCTGCTCGCCTCTCTCCCCGTCCTCTGCGTACTCTGGGGAGCGCCTTTCCCTTCCGCCACCGCGCAACGGCAGCGGCCGGACAACGAGCCGCGCCCCGGAATCTATCGCGCCCGGGACGGCGTGTGGCGGGTGGATCTTCCGGTGGCAATGGAAGACGCGCTCGACCGGCTTGCGCGCGACTTCGAGCCGTGGACGTCGGAGGATTACCGGGGCGCGCTACTGGACCGCTACGAATACTCGCCGCGCCAAACGCCGTGGGCGGTGATTGGTGATTTCAATGGTGACGGGCGGCTCGATATGGTCATCGCGGGGCGCGATGATCGCGACGCCTTGATCCTGGCCGTCTTGTCGACGGGGCGGTCCCGGTACCGGGCGATCCGGCTCGACGCGGAGCCGTACGATCCCGACGATCCACGGACGATCCGGCTCCCGACGCTCAACTATGTCTATCCCGGCAAATATGTGATCGATGACTCGCGGCTGCGTCGAGCGCGGGAGCTACTCGTCGCGCAGCCGGCGGTGCAAGTCGTCGGTGGTGGACGCCCGGGAGCGGTGCTCTACGTCGCTGGGCAGAATGGGATGATACCGTATTATCTGTCGACATCCCCATCGGACGATACGGAGCCTCGTCCGCGCCAGCGGCCACCTCGGCGCCGGGATACACGCTCGACGGATTCCAAGAACGACTCCAAGAGCAGTTCCAAGCCGGAATAATCGAGGACGCGAAAACGCCTCGCGGGGTTTCCACGAGGCGTTTCAGGAACGTTCGTCTTTACGAATTCTTTACGGCACGGCCTTACTGCGGGAGCGACGGAAACTCGGTCGCGCTCAATTGAAAGCGCGGAATCGCGGCATCGAATTGCGTCCCGTCGGCACGCAGGAAGTGGTACTGCCCTTCCATGTACCCCTCGCCACTTTTGAGCACGCAGAAGCTTTGGTACTCGTGCACCTGCCCCGGCGTGATGACCGGTTGTTCCCCGACGACGCCATTCCCTTCGACTTCGGTGTCTTCACCGATTTCGTCGTGAATCAACCACCGACGTGAGACGAGTTGCGACGGTTGCGTCCCGACGTTCTCGATGCGCACGTAGTACGCGAAGACATAATGCTGTGCCGCGGGATCGGATTGATCGCGCAGATACACGGGTCGGACGGTGACGCGAATCCCTTCGCTCAGACGATAATAAAAAGATTGCTGGGACACTTGCCGTGACACGCGTGACGAGCGGTGAAACGCCGGCGCCCGTCGGCGCCGGCGAAGGAAACGTTACCAGGTAATTGCTACCAGATGATCGCTTGTTGTGCCGGTGGACGAACCATGGCGTCGCCCGACTTACACCCCCATGCCTTCGCGAACTCCGGCATGTTGGAGAGCGGCCCATTGGTGCGCCAGTTCTGCGGGCTGTGCGGATCGGTGTTGATTCGCAAGCGCGCCATCTCCGGCCGAATGTTATTTCGCCAGATTTGTGCCCACGCGAGGAAGAACCGTTGCTCCGGGGTGAAGCCGTCAATTTTCGGCGGCCGAGGCTTTCCTTCGAGCGACTTTTCGAACGCGGCGTAGGCGATCGTCAAGCCGCCGAGGTCGGCGATGTTCTCGCCGAGGGTGAGCTTGCCGTTGACGTGGACCGAGTCGAGAATCGTGTACGCGTCGAACTGATCCGACACCAGCTTCGTCTTCGCTTTGAAGTTCTGCAAATCGGCGTCGGTGAACCACTGCCGCAAGTTTCCTTGCGCATCGTATTGCGCCCCTTGGTCGTCGAAGCCATGGGTCATCTCGTGCCCGATGACGGCTCCCATCCCGCCGTAGTTGACCGCGTCGTCCGCATTGGGATCGAAGAACGGCGGCTGCAGAATGCCGGCCGGGAAGACGATCTCGTTCAGCGACGGGTTATAGTACGCGTTGACCGTCGGCGGTGTCATCCCCCAACGCGTCTTGTCGAGCGGACGGCCGATGTGGTGTAGATCGTCCTGGTTCGTGAAATCGGTCGCCGCGACGGAATTCTGATAATACGAATTGCTCGGCTCGATCGTCATCGGACCGTAATCCAACCATTTGTTCGGATAGCCGATCTTGTCGAGGAACGCGTCGAGCTTGGCCATCGCCTGCTTGCGCGTCGGATCGGTCATCCAATCGCGCGTGCCGAGCCGTTCTTTGAACGCGTCCTTGAGGTTGTTCACCATCGTCAACGCACGCGCCTTCGCGGCGGGGGTGAAGTACCGCTCGACGTACGCCTTTCCGAGCGCTTCGCCCATCGCGCCGTCGGTCGCTTGAATGCAGCGCTTGTAGCGTGGGAGCTGTTCCTTCGCGCCGGTCAGCTTCTGGCTGAAGGCGAAATCTTCGTTGACGAACGCCGAGCTGAGCGTCGGTGCCGCGCTCCGGACGAGATGCCACTTGAAGTACGCGCGCCAGGCGTCGGCCGGCGCGGCGCTGAACAGTGAATCCATCGCGGTGACGAATTTCGGATTCTGCACGTCGATCGCGACGATGGCCGGAACGTGTTGCTCGCCGAAGTACGCCGACCAATCGAAGCCGCGCGAGATTCCAGCGAGCTCCGACGGTGTTTTCCGATTGTACGTCAGCACCGGATCGCGCTGTTGCACGCGCGTCAGCGACGCCGCGGCAAGCGCGGTCTCGATCGACATGACCTTCTGCGCGTCCGCGTCGGCCTGACTCTTCGGCTCGCCGATCAACATGAGATCGTTGGCCACGTGCGCGATGTACGCGTTCCGAATTTCCGTCGTCTTCGCGTCGGTATTGAAATAGTAGTCGCGATCGGGGAGTCCCAATCCACCCTGATACAAGCCGCCGATGACTTCGCTGCTATTCTTGGCGTCCTGTGTCGAGCCGAAATTGAAGACGAGCCCTTCGCCGCGCGCTTGCCGCGCGATCACGTACCGCCGCACGTCCGCCGGCGACGTGATGCCGTCGATGTCTTGCACGTCGCGCTGCAGCGGCGTTCCACCCGCCCGTTCGATCGCTGCGGAGTCCATGCACGACGCATAAAAATTCCCGAGCTTCCGCGCCGTCGCATCCGGGGCGCTCAACCGCTTGGCGGCCGCCTCGTCGAGCACCTTGCGGAGCGCTTCGAGATTGTTGTCGCGCAGCTCGTTGAAGCTCCCCCACTGCGAATACGCGGCGGGGATGGGATTCCGCTTGACCCAGCCGCCGTTGGCGAAGTCGTAGAAATTGGTGCACGGGGCGCAAGTCGTGTCCAAATTCGACACGTCGAGCGGTTTGGTCTGTTTCTGCGCAGTTGCAGACGAAGGACAGACGGCCACCGTCGCCGTGAACAGGACAGCGGCAACGGCCGCTTGTCGCACCCACGACGCTGGGCGACCCGGAAGCCGAGGCGCAAAGCTCATGACACGTATCCGTGAAAGGGGACCAGAAGGAAACAAACGTTTCCAGCCACTATTTGACCCGTTTCGCCCGGCGTTGGTTCCCGCCGGACGCCGACTTGCCCTTCTTGGCCGACGACCGGGACCGTCGCGCGGGCTTTGCCGGTTTCATGATACTACCGCGGCACGTCGGGGCGCCGCAACGGCAGGCATAGAACTTTTCGAGCTCCTCGTCGTCCTCGCCGGTCCGCTCGTATTGGTAGTCGTAGACGAGCTCTTCGCCCGGCTGGATGGTCCGGAGGGCGTGGATGTAGATCCGCTTCTTGTCGATCACCGCCTCGCAATTGGGATCGCACGAGTGGTTGATGTAGATCGAATCGTTCCCATTCACCGCCCCGTCGACGACGGTGTTCTTGTCCAAGGTGAACAGGAAGGTGTGATGCCGATCCATCTGCGCTTCATCATACCGCGCATCGGCTTCCGCATCGGAGATGTGCTCGCCGACGTATTCGATGATACGGCGGCCCTTCCGGATCGGCTGAATGGCGAACGCCCCCTTTCCCTGGATGCTCGACTTCCGAACGGCAAAGAGCGGATGCTCGTTGCTGCCGTTCCCATTCGAGGACTTGGTACTGACGCCTGTGCTTTTGCTTTTGCTTTTGCTTGTGCTTGTGCTTTTGCGCTTGCTCGTGCCGTTGCTAGTACGCTTGTTAGCGCCGGACGTAGACGATTTCTGTTTGGACGTTGATGGCATGAAGTTGGGTCAATCCTGCAGGTCTGGAACGATGATGCCGCGGCATTCGCCGAGGCCGATTCGGGTGGCGCCGTCGCGCTCGCAGTAGCCGCGCATGATGACTTCGTCGCCGTCGAGAAGGAACTTTCGCTCTTCGCCGGTTGGGAGCTGAATGGGCTCAGCGCCACGCCAGGTCATTTCGAGCAAGCATCCGCGCGACGACTTCTCGGCGCCGGAAACAGTACCGCTTCCGAGCAGATCGCCCGGGCGCAAATCACAACCGTTGCTGGTATGGTGCGCGATCATCTGCGCGAAGGTCCAATACATGTCGCGGAAATTGCCGCGGCTCACGCGATGCGGCGCGATCCCTTGTTCGCGCATCGCTTCAGTCGTAATCAGTACGTCGAGGATAATGTCGAAGCCGCCAGCCGCACGGTCCGCCTCGTCCGTGAGATACGGCAACGGCGAGGGATCGCCTTCTGCGCGCGGCGCGAGCGGGACGCGGAACGGCTCCAACGCTTCGCGCGTGACGACCCAGGGTGAAATCGTCGTCGCGAAGCTTTTCGCCAGGAACGGTCCGAGTGGCTGGTATTCCCACGCTTGGATGTCGCGCGCAGACCAATCGTTCAACAAGCAGACGCCGAAGATCTGCGCATCCGCTTCCGCCATGGGAATCGGCGCGCCGAGCATGTTACCGCGTCCGATGAAGACGCCGACTTCCATCTCGTAGTCGAGTTGCGCGCACGGACCGAACGTCGGCTCCGTGGCGGTCGGCGGCTTCGTCTGCCCATGCGGCCGCACGATCATCTCGTTCAACGTGATCGACGACGCTCGGCCATGATAACCGATGGGGACGTACTTGTAGTTCGGCAGCAATGGGTTGTCGGGACGGAACATGCTCCCGACGTTCGTCGCGTGATGAATCGATGCGTAGAAATCGGTATAGTTGCCGATTCGCGCCGGCGTATGGAGATAGACGCCATCCATCGGCCGCAGCAAGGTGTTCGGGAGACGAATGCCACGGTGCGAGTGTCCGTCGCCACTGAGCAGCGCGCTCAATTCCGCGCGAAGCGCCGACACATAGTCCGGGTCCATCGCCATGAGCTCGTTGAGCGACGGGCCGGCGGCGACGTACACGGCATCGGCGGCACGTCCGCTGAACAAATTCGCATCCGTGACGACAGCCAGGTCGACGATCTGATCGCCGATCGCGACGCCGCCGCGCGGCTGCGACTCGGGTTCGTCGTCGCTGAAAATGCAGAATGGCAAATTCTGAATCGGGAAATCGGATCCAGGTTCGTTCGCCGATTCGACCCACGAACGAAGTGTCGGGTCGTGTGTGAGATTGGTCATTTAGAGGAGATGGAGCGCGAGAAGATCGTCAACCGGTTCGCGGAACGAGCACGAGCCGAAGGAAACAGCAAACGTATCCCGCGTTGCACTGAGTGCTTCGACCGGGATGGTCCGCCCATCATATGTGACCGCGGCATCCGAAAATACGAATGCCTTGGGATCACGTTCCGTCAACACGCGCTCGATCCATTCCGCGTCATTCCCGGTGCGTGCGAAAGCTGCCGAGAGAAAGACGTTCAGATAGCCGTACATCGTCCCCACGGGCGGGACGGGCTCATATGTGAGCCGATACTCACCGCGGATCGGATGGTGCAGCCCCGCCGTGGCTTTGAAACCGACCCCTTGGGTGGCACACCCGACGATGAAGCGAGTCACGGCAGCTGGCGTCGGGAAGGCCTCGGTCGTGATCCCACCAGTCCGGATCTTGGCCTTCCCCCCGCTTCGCCGAATCTCGCCGAGCAACGGGGCTGGATCGGGGTCAACTGGGACTTCGAAAAAGGCCTCGATCTCCGACGGCATCCGGCTCATGGCCGACGCAATCTCGGCGGTCGACGACGCCTTGATCTCCAACGCGTCGACCTCGGCCCTCCCCTGCGACGATGTCGCATCATGGCGTGCATTGAACTGCCGAACGAGCTCGAGGTCTGCCTCGACGTCCGGCCCTGCCAGCGCGGTCAACTGCCAGGGTGCCGCATCGGGGCCCACCGGAAGCAGTCCAACGACCGCTCGTTCGAATTCCGGGAGCCGAGCGACGGGGACGACGAAGCGTCCGAGCATGAACCGATGTGGGTCGGCGAGGTACGCTGCGTACTCGTGCACCGCGGGCTCCATGGCCAACGCGGCGGGGGGAAAGAGTCCGGCATAGTCGACGATGCCGGTGAGCAGCACGGAGAGGGCGGAAGTCACACAGAGACGGGTTAGCCCTACAATCTAGATGATTGTCCTGGGGATACCAATGCGCTCACGGTACATGCGAGAATCCCCGTTCCGTACGCATTGGAGGATTCACATCACGGGAGTTGCAACGCAAAGCCAACACAAAGCGCGCACAGCATCACGTCGTTGATGCTATGCGCGCTCGGTTGTGCAAAAAATGGTAGCAGGGGCGGGACTCGAACCCGCGACCCCGGCATTATGAGTGCCGTGCTCTAACCAGCTGAGCTACCCTGCCACAGAGTCGTATTCGTACGAACGGCCGGCCCTCGAAGGACCGGCCGTCTTGTTCTGAGGAGCATGGCGGGGGCGGGATTTGAACCCGCGACCTTCGGGTTATGAGCCCGACGAGCTACCAGGCTGCTCCACCCCGCGTCAGACTGTCTAATATAGTGTCCGGACGATCGATGTCAACGCGGTGGGAGTCGCATGTTTCTCATCCGAACCGCTACGATTCGTCTGTTTCGGGGTAACTTCCATGGGCAGGGTCGCAATGCGATGTATTGCGACTGGACGTCATCATTTCCCATACTGAGGGATACCCATGCGGTTCTTGATTCACCTTCTCATCACCGCCGCAGCGCTCTGGGTGGCCACGAAAGTCGTCGCCGGTATCACTTATACAGGCTCGGGCCTCGCGCTTCTCGGCGTCGCACTGATTTTTGGTGTGCTGAACGCATTGGTCAAACCGGTGTTGATGGTCCTCTCACTCCCAGTGATGATCATTACGCTGGGATTGTTCACACTGATTTTGAACGCGTTTCTGCTTTGGCTCACCGGCGCTCTTTCAAGTACGATCGGCCTCGGCTTTCACGTCAGCGGATTTCTCAACGCCTTCATCGGCGCGTTGGTGGTCAGCGTCGTGAGCTTCGGCTTATCGTTGATCGCGCCGGACTGAGGCGCTGTCCGAGGATGGTGCAAAGCGATACAGAATTTCGTTGTCGCCGTGCACCATCCCAAATTCTTCACGCGCGATGCGCTCTTGGGTCGCCGCGTCGGTGCGCACCATCCGTTCGGTGCGCGTCAGGAGATTGACGTCACGCTGCAGTGAATCGATCTGGTGCTGCAATACCGCTTTGCGGTCGCGTTGGCGGAGGATGTCCTTGGTGCTGAACTCCCCCGCCTGCAACGCGAAGAGACACGCGCCGAGGACGAGCACAGTCCAAATGATGCGACGGAGCATGGCGAATCCTCGGCGGTATCGTCGTTCTACAAGTGTCTTAGAGCCCGTACACGCTGCCGCCCGGGAACTCGGCGACATCGGCCAGCAGCTCCTCGATGCGCAAGAGCTGGTTGTACTTCGCGACCCGATCGGTCCGGCTCGCCGAACCGGTCTTGATCTGCCCTGCCCCAGTCGCCACCGCGAGATCGGCGATGAAGGTGTCTTCCGTCTCACCCGAGCGGTGGGAGATGATGCTCTGATAGCTGTTCGCGCGCGCCACTTCGATCGCTTCGAGCGTTTCGGTGAGTGTCCCGATCTGATTGACCTTGATGAGGATGGCGTTGCCGACATCTTCCTTGATCCCGCGCACGAGACGCTCCGTGTTGGTGACGAAGAGATCGTCGCCGACCAACTGCACGCGATCGCCAAGTGCGGCGGTGAGCTTGGCCCACCCGTCCCAATCGTCTTCCGCGAGTCCGTCTTCGATCGAGACGATCGGATACTGGTCGATCCAGCGCGTATAGAGGTCGATCATCCCTTCGGCGTCAAACGTTCCACCTTTGCTCTTCTTGAAGGTGTACTTCCCGTCCTTGTAGAGCTCCGACGCCGCGCAATCGAGCGCGAACGCAATGTCTTTACCGACGCGATACCCTGCCGCCTCGACCGCTTCGACGATCACGGCGAGTGCTTCATCATCGGTCTTGAGATCGGGTGCAAAACCACCTTCGTCGCCGACGCCGGTCGACAAGCCACGCTTCACGAGCACTTTCTTGAGCGCGTGAAACACTTCCGCCCCCATGCGCAACGCGTTCGCGAAGTTCTTCGCACCGACGGGGACGATCATGAACTCCTGAAAATCGACCGTGTTCGTCGCGTGGGCACCACCGTTGATGATGTTCATCATCGGCACGGGGAGCGTCCGTGCCATCGGTCCGCCCAAATAGCGGAACAACGGCTGCTCGAGCTCCGCGGCCGACGCACGCGCAACAGCGAGCGACACCGACAAGATCGCGTTCGCACCGAGCTTCCCTTTGTTCGGCGTTCCATCGATGTCGATCATGCGGCGATCGATCGCGATCTGGTCGAACGACTCCATCCCGATCAGTTCGGCCTGAATGGTATCCTCCACCGACGAGATGGCCTTCTCGACCCCTTTGCCGAGGTAGCGCTTGTCGTCGCCGTCGCGAAGCTCGACCGCTTCGTGCTCACCGGTCGACGCACCGCTCGGGACCGCCGCGCGGCCGACGGCGCCGCTTTCGAGGACGACATCGGTTTCGATCGTGGGATTGCCGCGGCTATCGAGAATTTCTCGGGCGCGAATTTCAATGATGTTCGACATGGATGGTGGGAGGCGTTAGGCGTTGTGATACAGCGATTCCATGGCATCCGCCATGCGGGCGTGCACGGCGTCGGCCAAGGTGTTGCGTTGATCGTAGGTCAATCCGGCCGAGGGGACGGACGCGAGGACGTGCACGTCGACCACACGGGGATGGATGCGGAGCGATTTCTTGGGTAATACATCCAATGTACCGTGTACGATGCACGGCACCACTGGCACCCCCGCCTCGACGGCGAGGACGAACGGCCCTTTTTTGAATGGCCGTATGGGATACGCCATCCCCCGGGTCCCCTCGGGGAAGACGATGACGGAGCTACCGTCACGAATGCGACCAGCCGCGACGGCGTACGAGCCAAAGGCCGCTTTCTGATTGTTTCGTTCGATCGGAATCGTTCCAACGGCGCGAATCCCGGGGCCAAAGACCGGGATCTTGAAAAGCTCGGACTTCGCGACGAAGTAATGCTTGGGAAGCACGCCAGTGAGCACGGGAATGTCGAAATGCGACACGTGATTACACGCGAAAATGAAAGGACCGGACATCTTCCCCGCCGCATCCTCGAGATGCTCGAGTCCATGCACGCGAACTTTCACCCCGGCCGCGAGAAGAATGCATCGAGACCAAATGCGTGGAATCTGCGGGAGCCACGGACTCGTGCGATGATCGACGCCACAGGCGGCGGCGACGACGACGATCGTGCCAAAAAAGAGCGTTGCCACCGCCGCCACGACGGCGGTCAGAATCGTTCGAATGAAAGAGATCACGCCTTGCGAAAGTGATCGAATCCACCGCTACTGAAGTCGACCGCGCCACCATCGATGAACGTGGCGACCCCAGTCGCGCCTTCCACCACGGCACCAATCTCCGTCAACGGAATGCCGAACCGTTCGTAGAACGCATCGGTGTCCAGCGGAATGGTCGACGTGACGAGAAGCTCGTACTCTTCCCCACTCCGCGCCGCATCGAATGGCCCGACGCCTTCGACGAGTGCGACCTTATCGAGATGCAGCTCGAGACGAACGTTGCTCGCCGCCGCGATGTGCGACGCATCGGCCACGAGACCGTCGGAAATGTCGATGGCGGCGCGTGCCCCATGTCCGGCGAGCCACCGCCCTTCGATGATCCGCGCCGACGGTGTGGCGAAGCGCTCGCGATAGGCAGGCGCGACCGGCTTGCCGTGTTGTAACGCCCGAAGCGCGGCCGCGGGCCCACCCAATCGTCCGGTCACGTAGACGCGGTCGCCGACGCGTGCGGCACTACGACGGAGCGGTTCACGAACAGTCCCCAGGACGGTGACCGTGATCGAGAGCTCCTTCCCAGTCGTGAGATCGCCGCCGAAGACGAGCAAGTTGGCGTGCGACGCCGCTCCGCCAACGCCACCGGACAATCCATCGAGATCGCCGCGCCAGGTATCCGGCACAGTCAGTGATACGAGAAGCCCTATTCCCGACGCGCCCATCGCCGCCAAGTCGCTCAGCGCGGCGGTACCGGCGCGATAGCCGATCTCGAGCGGAGTGATCCAGCCGCGTTTGAAATGGACGTTTTCGACGCTCGTATCGGTGCTGACGACGAGCCGCTCTCCCTTGGGAAGATCGATGATGGCGGCATCGTCGCCAACGCCGGACGCCAACGGTCCCAGTCGGCGGATCATACGCCGGATGAGGCGGAACTCCTCGCCAGGGCCGAAGTTCAAGTCGTTATGCATCATTCCATTCTCGTTTCAATTCCGCGAGTACCGGATATGGGGACGCTGCCACCGTGCGAAGCTCCTCCCAGACGGCGGGGAGCTGCGCGACGATGTCATCGAGGGTAACCCCTCGGATGGTGCGGCACAACTCGGCCGCCCGTCCATGTACCCAGGCTCCGGCGGCGGCGGCGCTCGGAGCGTCGCCGATCTGCGCGAGCAACGTGGCGACGATGCCGCCCAAGGTATCACCGCTCCCGGCCGTCCCGAGCGCGGCACTCCCCGCCGCACTCACAAACCGGCGAAAGAAGGGACCGGTCACGATCGTTGGCGCCCCTTTCAACAGGAGAGTCACATTGGACTGCGCCACGTCGAGTCCGACGTCGAATCGACGGGCGAGGACGTCGGCGACGTCCAGGCCTTTGAGCCGTGCATATTCGAGCGGATGCGGTGTGAGAATGGCGGCGCGTCTCCCAATCGCACTCGACAACGCGCCATAGTCCCCAGCAAACGCGGTGAGCGCTCCCGCGTCGAGCACCACCGGTACCTCGACAACTTTGAGGAATCGCTCGATCAATGCGCGAGTGTCCGGCGTCGCGGGGAGTCCGGGACCGATCAGCGCCACGTCGCACCACGCATTCAATGCGTGCAACGCTTCGTCGGCAAGCGGCAGCGTCTCCGTCAACGCTTCGGGAAAGCGTGTGCGTACGGATTCGATATTCGACGGATCGGTGATGACTTTCGTCATCCCGATCCCACTGCGGAGCGCCCCGTGGATCGCGAGGAGGACAGCGCCACCCATCCCCGCGCCGCCGGCGACGATTGCCAGCTTCTTTCGAGTCCCCTTATGTGCATCGAACGGAATCGGCGGGATCGACTTCGCGACCCACGCCTGATCGACGAGCTGCGGCAACGCTTCCGTCCACTGCGCGCGAAGGCCGATGTCGACGATGACGACGTCGCCACACGCGTCTCGCGCGAGAAGATGTCCCTGTTTACATGTCCCGAATGCGACGGTGAGATCGGGGGTGACATGGAGCGGTACCCCCTGTTCCGCGCCAATCCCCGATGTCGCATCGACGCCAGTCGGGAGATCGAGTGCGACGATGGCCGCCCCAGAGGCTCGGTGCGCATTGATGCGTTGGACCGCGGAAACGACAGGATCGCGCAGCAGTCCCCGGCTCCCTGTCCCAAGAATGGCGTCGACGATCACGCCACTTCCACTCGGCTCTCCTTCCGCGACGAGATCGCGAACTTCGTTTCGCTCCGCCACGGCGTCGGGCGATGCCGCCCCGATGACTTCGCACACATGGACCGTGACGCCGGCACGCGCCAGCGCGCCAGCCACGACCCATCCATCGCCACCGTTGTTGCCAGATCCGGTATAGACCGTGACGCCGCTGGCGAGCCGATCTGCGTATCGTTCTCGGATGATCGTGGCTGCATGACATCCCGCCACACGCATCAACGCACGCGATGGAATTCCAGCACTGATCGCGGCCGCGTCGACTCGGCTTGCCTGGTCAGCGGTCGCGACGTGCGTGCGAGTGTAGGGCCGATCCATGGAACGGCCCGTTAGACGAGTGCCGCCGCGTTCCAGGGATAGTCGTGTTCGAACGCCGTCTGAAAATCGTAGACGTCCGTAAATTCGTCGCGCGTATCGCTGGGCAGGCTGGAGAGATATCCCAGATCGACGAGGGTGAAGACGACCGCACCGATATCTTGCGTCGACGTCACTCCCCAACGCGCGAGGACAATGCGCGCCATCACACCGAACCGATCCAGCGCGAGATCCCGGCACGCACATGCCAGCTCGCGGCCGGAGATGTGTTGCCGAGCCCCACGCCGCACCTGGGCGTGTTCCAACGCCGCGAGAACGAACAGATACGCCCCTTCCGCATAGCGCGGCTCACGCAGGCGGATCTGTTCCATCACGCCATCCCGAAATGCCAACTCAGCCACTATCGCTACTCGGCGGCTCGGAACGCGTCCGGATAGAGCGGGAACGCCCGCGTCAATTCGAGCACTTCCGCACGAACGTCGCGCGACACCTGCGCATCTTCCGGCGCACGCGCGACACGATCGATGAGTGCCGCGACCTTCGTCATCTCCGGCACGCGCATCCCGCGCGTCGTTACCGCGGGCGTTCCGACGCGGATACCACTCGTGACGAATGGCGACTGCGTCTCGCGCGGTACGGTGTTCTTGTTCACCGTGATCGCGGCACGATCCAACGCCTGCTCCAACACTTTGCCCGTCAAATTCCGCGAGCGGAGATCCAACAACATCAAGTGATTGTCGGTCCCGCCAGAGACGACGTTGAAGTCATGCGCCTGGAACGCTTTGGCCAACGCCGACGCGTTCTCGATGACGTTCTGGCAATACTCCTTGAACGACGGCTGGAGCGCTTCTTTCAACGCAACGGCCTTCGCGGCAATCACGTGCTCGAGCGGACCGCCCTGAATCCCGGGGAACATCGCCTTGTCGATGGCCTTGGCATGCTCGGCTTTGCACAACACCAGGCCACCACGCGGACCGCGCAACGTCTTGTGCGTCGTGGTCGTGACCGCATCGGCATAGGGAATCGGCGACGGATGCAATCCGGTCGCGACGAGCCCCGCGATGTGCGCCATGTCGACGACGAAGACGGCGCCGACTTCCTGCGCGACGTCCGCGAACGCCTTGAAGTCGATCGTTCGCGCGTAGGCGCTCGCCCCCGCGATAATCATCTTCGGCCGCTCGGCGCGCGCGATCTCGCGCATGCGGTCGTAATCGATGTACCCCTCGTCGTTCACACCGTAATGCACGGCGCGATAGAGAAGCCCCGAGAAGTTGACGGGAGAACCGTGGGTGAGATGCCCGCCTTGCGAGAGATCGAGCCCGAGGACGGTGTCGCCCGGTTTCAGGAAGGCGAGATAGACGGTCGCGTTCGCTTGTGCCCCGGAGTGTGGTTGCACGTTCGCGTGATCGGCGCCGAACAGCTGCTTGGCGCGATCGATCGCCAACTGCTCGACCCGATCGACGACTTCGCACCCGCCGTAATACCGCTTTCCGGGAAGCCCTTCCGCATACTTGTTGGTGAGCGGCGTCCCCATCGCTTCGAGCACGGCGCGCGAGACGAAATTTTCGCTCGCGATGAGCTCCAAGCCGTCACGTTGCCGATCGGTCTCTTCGACGATCAGCTGCGCGATGTCCGGATCGAACGCGCGAAGCGCGGCCAACTCATTGGCTTCCACGACGGGCGTCGTCATGCGGATGGGACTCCTGACGCCGCGGCGTCGTCACTGGTTTCGATCTTGTTGACACGACGCTCGTGCCGTCCCCCCTCGAACGAGGCGGCAAGCCACCGCTTCAGCGTTTCGACGGCCGTCTCTTCAGAGATGAAGCGCGCGGGGAGAACCAAGACGTTCGAATTGTTGTGCTGGCGAGAAAGCTCGCCGATCTCCGGCTCCCACGCCAACGCAGCGCGAACGTGCGGATGCCGGTTCGCGGCGATGTCCATCCCGATGCCACTCCCGCACAGGAGCACGCCACGGGCGACTTCCCCGTTCTGGACGCGCGTCGCGAGCGGATGGGCAAAATCCGGATAATCGTCACCAGCGGTCTGCTGGTGCGGCCCCATGTCGTCCGGGGTGTACCCGAGCGAGCGGAGCGTCTCGACCAGCTTTTCCTTGAGGGAGAAGCCGGCGTGGTCAGAGGCGATGGGAATTAATTCAGGCATAAAAGATTACTTCCGCGGCCATTGGGGCCACGTCCGAACCATGGAATTTACCGCCTTGAGGCGTCGTTCGGCGAGTCGGTCGGCCGCTTCGAAGGTCGGAATACCATCTGTTTTCGCGATTTCGTAGACGCCGAGGATAGTATCGTAGATCTCGTCGGCCTTCCTGAACGATCGTTTCGAATCCCAGCCGGCCAGCTCGCTGTAGACGTTGATGACGCCGCCGGCGTTCGCCACGTAGTCAGGGGCGTAGAGGATCCCCCGCTCTTCCAAGGCGACCCCGTGCCGCTCTTCGAGGAGCTGGTTGTTCGCTGCCCCGGCGACGATCTCGACCTTGAGCTTCGGAATCGTGGTGTCGTTGAGGATGCCGCCCAGCGCGCAGGGGGCAAAAATGTCGGCCTGAACCGAGTAGATCTCGTCCCCGTCGACTGCCTTGGCGTCGGTTTCGGCAACGACTCGGTGGACACGGTCCTCATCCAGATCGGAGACGACGATCTTGGCGCCGGCCGCGACGAGCGACTTGGCCAGGTACCGCCCGACGTTCCCGCACCCTTGGATCGAGACCACCTTTCCATCGAGGTCATCCGACCCCCAGCGGTGCTGCGCCGAAGCTTGGATGGAGCGGAAGACTCCGTGAGCGGTCACGGGAGAAGGATCGCCCGACCGGGCGGCCAAGCCAGCCACGTAATCGGTCTCCATGTGGACGAAATCCATGTCCTCCGTTCCGGTCCCGACGTCTTCGGCGGTGACGTATCGTCCGCCCAAGCTTTCGACGAAGCGGCCATGCGCGCGGAAGATCATTTCGCGACGGCTGGTGCGGTTATCGCCAATGATGACGGCTTTACCGCCACCGAGATTGAGCCCGGCGACGGCATTCTTATAGGTCATACCACGAGAGAGGCGCAGCACGTCGGTGAGCGCTTCCTCATCGGTCGCATAGCTCCAGAATCGGGTGCCGCCGAGTGCCGGACCGAGTGTCGTGTTGTGAATCGCGATGATGCCGCGATAGCCGGCGGCGGGATCGGAGCACATGACGACCTGCTCATGCCCCATGTTCGCGAGTGTCTCGAAGAGCTTCATGTGTACAACTCCCTGGCAATGACGATCCGTTGAATTTCAGAGGTCCCTTCGTAAATCTCCGTGACTTTGGCGTCGCGGAACAACTTCTCGACGGGGAAATCCTTCACGTATCCGTATCCGCCGAAAATCTGGACAGCTTCGGTCGCTGCCCACATCGCGGTTTCGCTGGCGAACAGCTTGGCCATCGACCCGATCTGCGTGACTGGCGTTCCAGCATCTTTGGCGCGCGCCGCCGTGTGCAACAATGCGCGCGCCGCAGTGATGCGCGTCGCCATGTCGGCGAGCTTGAACTGGACTGCCTGAAAGTCTTTGATGGGACGCCCGAATTGCTTGCGTTCCGCCGCATACGCGGTCGCATGTTCCAACGCGGCGCGCGCGATGCCGAGCGACTGTGCCGCGATGCCAAGGCGTCCGTTGTCGAGTCCTTGCAAGGCGTACGTCAACCCGAGCGACGGATCGCCGAGCACGCGGTCCGCGGGGACGCGCATGTCGTCGAAGTTGAGCTGCACGGTGGGGGAGGCGCGCAATCCCATCTTGTCTTCTTTCTTCCCGACGCTGAAACCCGGAAGGTCTGGAGTGATGATGAACGCACCGATCCCCTTTCCTCCTTTGCGCGCATCCGGCGTATCGGTGCGTGCTTGCGCGAGAAAGACCCCGGCATGCGTTCCGCTCGTCACCCAACTCTTGGTGCCGTTCAGCACCCATTCGTCGCCATCGCGCACCGCTTGGGTCGACAACGACGCCGCGTCGGATCCCGAGCCTGGCTCCGACAATGCAAAGGCGCCGAGCAACTCCCCGCGCGCCATCGGTTTGAGGAATCGTTCTTTTTGCGCTTCGCTTCCGTGCGCCAACAACATCTGCGTCGGGAGCGAATTGTGCACGCTCATCATGACCGCGGCCGACGCATCGACGGCGGCGATCTCTTCGAGCGCGACGAGATAACTCAGGGTGTCGAGACCGAGCCCGTCATATTCCTCGGGAATGAGCATCCCGAGAAAGCCGAGCTCGCCAAACTTTTGAATGAGCGATGGTTCGAAGTGCGCATCACGATCCCATGCGACCGCATGCGGCGCAATCTCGTCGCGCGCGAAGTCGCGCGCGACTTGCCGAATTCCACGTTGCTCTTCGTTAAGCCCGGAAAAATCACGCATACGTGTAGAAACCACGCCCCGTTTTCCGGCCCAACCAGCCAGCCGCCACATATTTCTTGAGCAACGGGCACGGACGATACTTCGGATCACCCAATCCATCGCGCAACACTTCCAGAATCGCGACGCAGGTATCGAGACCGATCAAATCGGCCAACGCGAGCGGCCCCATCGGGTGATTCATCCCGAGCTGCATGACTTGATCGACCGCTTCCGGCGTTCCGACCCCTTCCATCACGCAGTACACGGCTTCGTTGATCATCGGCATGAGAATCCGATTGGCGACGAAGCCGGGATAGTCGGTGACTTCGACCGGAGTCTTCCCGAGCGCTTTGCTGAGCTCGACGACTTTGGCCGTCGTCGCGTCAGACGTTGCGAGGCCGCGAATGATTTCGACCAGCTTCATGACTGGAACCGGATTCATGAAGTGCATCCCGACGACTTGTTCCGGCCGTTTGGTTTGCCGTGCAATCTCGGTGATCGAGATCGAGCTGGTGTTGGTCGCCAGAATCGCCCCGGCTGGCGCGATGCGATCGAGATCGGCGAAGATCTTGAACTTGAGCGCCGAATTCTCCGTCGCCGCTTCGACGATCAACGTCGCGTCGTGCGCCGCCTCGAGCGACGTTTCGCCACGGATGCGGCCGAGCGTGGCGGTCTTGGCATCGGCGTCGATCGTCCCTTTCTTGACCTGCCGGTCGAGATTCTTGTCGATCGTCGCGATTCCTTTGGCGACAGCGTCGGCGGCAACGTCGATCATCGTGACAGGATAGCCAGCGTGCGCAAAGACGTGCGCAATGCCGTTCCCCATTTGGCCGGCGCCAACGACGGCGATGCGGTCAGTCATGTGGTTCTGTTAAGAGTGAAGAGGAGTGACGCGTGCCGGTCGTGCCGGAAGCGCCGGACGCACGAAGCGTCCATACAAAAAGAGCGTGAGGATGATCATACTCACACCGGCGGCGAACCCACCTTCGGGTCCCCACGCTCCGCCGGTCAACCACTCCGGACCGCTCGAGACGATCCGATATCCCGGCGTGAGGACTGGAATCCCGCTCACCGCGGTATGCAGCAGCGCGGCCATCGTCCAGTTCCACGCAAAATGCGCCATCCACGCCGCGTACAAACTGCGCGTGGCGAGCAGGACCATCCCGAGGAAAAAGCCGGCGATGATCACGATGAGCGTCGACTGCGGCGACGATTCGGGGTTATTCAGATGAAGCAGTCCGAACGTGACACTCGTGCCAATGAGCGCCCACTTCCACCCGACGCGCTGTCGCAAGACGGCAAAGACATACCCGCGCAGGAAGAGCTCTTCGATGAGCGCTGCGGGGAGAAGAAAAATCGCGCCCCGAAGTGCGGTGATCCACCAGTTTCCCGCGGGCGCATCGATCGCACGGAGTTGGTGGGTCACGAGCAACAGCGCGGACGGAACACCGATCCCAATCACGCCGAGCACGAGTCCGCCGGATAACAGCGGGGGCGTCGCATCCGCGGCACCAAGACCGACGAACGACCACGAGGCTCCCCGTTCGAGGGTGCGTAACGCGTAGTAGTGGACCACCAGGAGCGCCGCCGCGATCAAAATCGGAAAGAGCAATTGCCCCGTGTCGCGCACGTGCAAGGCGTCGAACACGCGCGCGCATACGATGGTCGTGACGATATACGCCGCGATCGAGAGCGCGATGAACAGCGCGATCCGGAACGGGGCGATCATGCGCCCGTCCGGTTCGAACCACCAACTACGCACGCTCGACACTCAGCGCCACCGCATTCCCGCCGCCCAAGCACAACGTCGCAAGGCCGGTCCGAAGACCGCGATCCCGCAACGCATACAATAAGGTGGTCAACACGCGCGCGCCGCTCGCACCGATGGGGTGTCCGAGCGCGATCGCGCCGCCATTGACGTTGACGCGCGACGCATCCCAGCCAAGCCCCCGTCCGTCGGCGATGGCTTGCGACGCGAAAGCTTCGTTGGCTTCGATGAGGTCGTAGCCGTCGATCGTCGCGCCGGTTTGCTGCATCAACTTCTTGACGGCGACGATCGGCGCGAAGAAGAGATCTTCCGGGGCACCACCACCTGTTGCGTACCCAGTGATGCGCGCCATGATGTCGAGCCCGCGCTCACGCGCAAAGGCTTCGCTGGTCACGACGAGCGCCGACGCGCCATCGTTGAGGCTCGATGCATTGCCGGCGGTGACCGTCAACTCCGCATCTTTGTCCCTGCCTGGGAACGCAGGACGCAGTTTGCCCAATCCTTCCGCCGTCGTCTCTTTGCGAGGCCCTTCGTCGACCGACACGACGGTCGGCCCTTTCTTTCCAGGAATTTCGACCGGAACGATTTCCGCCGTAAACTTTCCGGCTTCCATCGCGGCAACGGCTTTCGCATGCGATTGCGCCGCGAACTCATCCTGCTCCGCCCGCGTGACATTCGCCTTGCGCGCCGTATACTCGGCATGCGACCCCATGTGGACGTCGCAGAAGGCGCACCATAGTCCGTCGCGAATCAATCCGTCGACGAGCGTCTGGTCACCGAACTTCACGCCGCCGCGAATCCCATACATGTAGTACGGGGCATTGGACATCGACTCTTGTCCGCCCGCCACGACGACGGTTTCGTCGCCCGCTTTGATCGATTGCGCGGCGAGCATGACGGCTTCGAGTCCAGAGCCGCACACCTTGTTGACGGTGAGTGCGGATACCGTCCCAGGGAGCCCGGCTTTCAACGCCGCTTGGCGCGCCGGTGCTTGTCCGACGCCACCCTGCACGACGTTCCCCATGATCACATTTCCGACGTCTTCGGGCTTCACGCCCGCACGCTGGAGCGCGGCTCGAATGGCGAGAGCCCCGAGCTCGGGGGCAGTCAAAGACGACAATCCGCCGAGGAAACGCCCGATGGGCGTCCGGGCAGCGGAGATGATGACAGGGGTACGGGTAGCGTCAGACATAAAAGGGAAATAACGGTGTGCCGAAAGCTAACCGGCGGGCCTCGGCGATTGCACTATGGCGTCCCCCCGTGCCACCCCAGCCTCGGCGACCAACTCGCGAGCCGGGCACCGGGGGTCGACGTCAATTGCCGCCATCGTCCCGTGTAGGTGTCGAGCACCCACAGCTCCTTTTCGCCGCCGCGATTCGATGTGAGCACAATGTGCCGGCTGTCAGGCGCCCATGCGGGATCTTCATTTTCCGCTTGATCGGTGATGCGTGTCACCGTGTCGGCGATTCCGCCCGCCAGATGCGCGGCCCACACTTGAAACTTTCGGTTTTGCTGCTGATAGATGATCGTCGATCCGTCGGGCGACCAATCTGGCGCGGTGCGCTCGTTTCGCAAGTTGGGGGATGGCGGCACGAGTCGTTTCACGTGCGCGCCGTTGCGATCCATTGTGTACACTTGCGGATACAACGGGCTCGACGCGACGAACGCGATACGCTTGCCATCCGGACTGAACACCGGCGCCGCGATGTCGTGAAACAACGCCGCCGATTGCATCGGAATCACGCGAGCTTTTCCTTTTCCGGACGCGCTCGCGATCATCAACCGCGACCCTCGCACACTCGCCGATGCATAGACGATGCTGTCGCCGCGCGGCGTGAACACCGGCGTAATGTTGAGCCCGCGCTTCGACGCCGTGAATACTTGATGTTGCCCCGTGACGAGATCGATCTTCACGATCTGCGTACCGGCGTCGGTGAGATCGCTGTAGACCAATGCCGTTCCACGCGGATGCCAAGCCGGCGACAACGACACGCCGCCCGTCGTGACCGGATAATCGTTCGCGCCGTCGCTGTCGATCACGTGAATTACGTCGTCGAGCACGTACGCGATGCGCGTCGCGGCGATCCCTGGAACTCCAGTAACCCACGCTTCGACTTGATCGGCGAGCCGATGCGCCTCGATTCGTGGAATCATTCCGAAGTCATCCCACAACGTTTCCATCGTCATTCGACGGAGTCGCGTTCCTTTCGCGACGTCGAACACCGAGGCCGAAATGCTGTTCGGCCGGCGACGCACGCGCACGACGAACGCCGCGTTGAATTGCCGAGCCGCGGCGAGAATCGAATCGGTGGTAGACGTCTCCGTGGCGCTCGAGTCGCGCGCAAAGGCGCCCATTTGCCCTCGCGACGCCGAATCGAGGACGATGACGTCGAGTCGGTCTCCAAATGTCCAATCGCGCTCGATGATCGTCCGGAGCGAATCGCTGATGGACGTATCTTCCACGACGAGCAAGAGCGGCAGCTTGGGCGGCACGACGCGCGGCCCCGCCGACGGGAGTGGCGATGCCGGGAGCGGCGCGATCGGCAACGAAGGGACTGAAGGTGGCGAGGCTGCCACACTATCCTGCGCGTGCGCGATCGCGCCGTACACGCCCCAGAGGGACGCGACAGACAGCCACCGTCTCAGGGTGGAGCGCAGGCCACGAACGTTCACGTGCATCATAGAGGACCGCCGATCACGAATCGTGCTGGCGGCACATGGATGCCGCCAGCATTCGATCGCTTCGGATCGCGGTGTCTCGGGTCGCGATGTCTATGGAACGAGTGCGCGGGTGCGGATCTCGTCCTGCACGCGCCTGACGAAGGCGTCGACCGCGATGATGTCCTGCTTGTTCCCCGCCCCGCGCGTGCGCACCGCGACCTGTCCGGATTCAGCTTCACGCTTTCCGACGACGGCCATGTACGGCACCTTCTGCACTTCGGCCTCGCGAATCCGGTAGTTGAGTGTCTGCTGCCGGTCATCCAAGTGAACGCGGATTCCGGCCGCCGCGAGTTGCTGCGTTACCGCGCGCGCCGCCTCGTTCACGTCGTCGGAGATCGGAAGGACGCGCACCTGTTCTGGCGCGAGCCACACGGGGAACGCGCCCGCGAAGTGCTCGATCAAAATCGCGATGAACCGCTCGAACGATCCGCTGACCGCGCGGTGAATCACGACGGGGCGATGATCGGTGTTGTCCTCACCCGTATACGAGAGGTCGAACCGCTCCGGCGCGTTGTAGTCGAGCTGAATCGTCCCCAACTGCCACGCACGACCGATCGAATCGGTCACGTCGAAGTCGATCTTCGGTCCGTAGAAGGCGCCGTCGCCTTCTTTCATCTCGTACGGCATTCCGGTGGCTTCGAGCGCGGCACGGAGCGCCCCTTCCGAGCGATCCCACAACGCATCGTCGCCGATCCGCATTTCGGGACGCGTCGCGAACTTGAGCCGCGCGGTCAAGCCGAACGTCTCGTAGTAACCCAAGATGAACTTCATCAAGAACGACACTTCGTCCGCGATCTGATCTTCACGCAGATAGACATGACAATCGTCCTGCGCGAATTGGCGCACGCGAGTCAATCCGGACAGCGCGCCCGTCACTTCGTTGCGGTGCAGCACGTCGAACGTGACGTAGCGCAACGGCAACTCGCGATAGGAATGTTTCTTCGATGCATACAACAAATGATGCGAGGGGCAGTTCATCGGCTTGAGCGACATGTCGTGCTGCTCTGTTTCGGTATCGAGCACGAGGAACATGTTCTCGCGATACTTCCCCCAGTGACCGGAGATTTCCCACAGCCCCTTGTTGTACAACAGCGGGGTCTTGATCTCGTGGAAATGCTCGCGTTGCCGCTCCCGCACGAATTCGGTGAGCGTGTTGTAGATCGTCGTCCCGCGCTCGGTCCAAAAGGCTGCCCCTGGCGCGAACGGATGGAACAACACCAAATCGAGCTCTTTCGCGAGCCGGCGATGGTCGCGCTTCTTGGCTTCTTCGAGACGATGCAAGTACGCGTCGAGATCTTCCTTCTTGAACCACGCCGTCGCGTAGATACGCTGCAGCATTTGGCGCTTCTCATCGCCACGCCAGTATGCCCCCGCGGTGTTGAGCAGCTTGAAATGCTTGAAATACGACGTATCCGCGACGTGCGGGCCGCGGCAGAGATCGGTGAACGGTCCATCCGTATAGGTGGAGATCACCTCGTCGTCAGCCAATTCGGACAGTCGTTCGAGCTTGAGTGGATCGTCCGCAAACACCTGTTCCGCCTCGGCGCGATTGAGCTCTCTGCGCACAAAGGGAAATTTCTCCGCCGCGACGCGACGCATTTCCGCCTCGAATGCCTCGAGATCTTCGGGCGTGAACGGACGATCGACTTCGAAGTCATAATAGAAGCCATCATCGATCGCGGGACCGAAGCCGATCTTCGCCTCCGGGCGGAGACGGCGGACGGCGGTGGCGAGGATATGTGCTCCGGAGTGGCGCAAGACGTCGAGCGCGCGCGGATCCTTGTCCGTCAGGACGCGAAACGCGCCGCCGCGACGGAGTGGCGTCATCAAATCTTGGATCGTACCGTCGACTTCGACGGCGATGGCGGCTTTGAGTAAGCGCTCGCCGATGCTTCCGACAACTTCGGATGGGAGCGTGCCTTCTGGCACCGAACGGACGGCGCCGTCCGGCAGGATGAGCTCTAACACGTATGGTTCTCGTGCGACAAAGAGGGAGCAAGGTGGCCTTCTTCTTGCCCGAACTCGTGTCGGACACCACCTTAGAATCGTATGCGAAAGCTATCCTTTGAAGAAAACCTTCGCCACAGGCTCTCGGACCTCCCGCGATTCCGCCATCGTGAGGAGAAATCGACCGCCGAAGGGCTCCTCTACCTCACCCTTGGCGCCGCCGCGGGACTCGCGGTCGGTGCGCTCCTCGCGCAGAAGTTCGGCGGCGTGAGCGCCATCGCGTCGCGGGTTCGGTCACGCTTCGCGGGTGGAAGTGAGTCCGAATCGCGACATGGCTACGACGCCGGCGACTACGAGCATGACGAGGACGAGTACGAAGATCTGTCGCCGATGGAAGAGCTCGAGGAGCGCGTCCTCGAAGCGTATCACAATGACCCCATTTTGTGCGAGCGTGCCGTCGACATCGGTGCAATCGACGAAGGGATCATCGAGCTGACGGGATGGGTGCACTCGACGGATGAGGCGGCGCACGCCGTCACCATCGCGCGCGGCACGCCGGGGGTTTCGACGGTCGTGAATCGTCTCGCGGTACGCGAGGAGGAAGAGCTCTTCGACGATCGCGCGGATCGCTACGCGCGTGGCGACGACGAGCTCACCGAAGGCCACTGGGAAGGACAACAGCTCGGCATCGGACGGACCCGTCAAGGGACGTCGGGCGATCCGGACCGCCACGCCGATCCCAAAGTCGAGCTCGAAGACCGATGGATGCAGGCGCCGGAAGCGTACAAAGAAGCGGCCGGTGACATGGAAGGGCTCGCCGAACGCCGGAAATCGTCGAAATCGAAGCAGACCGGCGACCGGACGGGTGGCTCGCCGATCGCTCCGACAGGCGTCCCGAAGGGGGATCACGTGATCGATCCCACCAAGACCATGGAAGGGCTAGGCGGCGACGCCTCCAACGCTCTCCGCGGCGACTGATAGCGGCATTTCCATCCAGTACCATTGAGGGGGCGCCCTTGCGCCCCTAATTTGGCTGGGAATGACCGCACCGGAACTTTCCCCACAATACGATCCGGCGGCAACCGAGCGCGAGTGGTACCAGCGCTGGGAAGCCGCCGGTGCCTTTACCGCCCACGCGGACCGCTCGACGCGCGCCGGGGGCAGTCGCACGCCGTTCACGATCGTGATGCCGCCCCCCAACGTGACAGCGATGCTGCACATGGGACACGGGTTGAACAATACCGTTCAGGATGTCCTCGTGCGCTGGCGCCGGATGGCGGGCGACGAAGCGCTCTGGCTCCCCGGCACCGACCACGCGGGGATCGCGACACAGAACGTCGTGGAGAAGCAGCTCGCCGCCGAAGGGAAAACCCGATTCGACCTCGGCCGCGCCCAATTCATCGAGCGGACCGCCGAGTTCGTCGACAAGACGGGCGGGACGATCTTGCAGCAGTTGCGCGCGATTGGTGCGTCGGCGGATTGGAGCCGTACCGCCTACACGCTGACGCCGACGCTCTCGAACGCGGTGCGCGAAGCATTCGTCCAATTGTACGAACGTGGGTTGATCTATCGGGGACACCGGGTCATCCACTGGTGCCCGCGCTGCCTCACGTCGCTGAGCGACGAGGAAGCCGAGCACGAAGATGAAGCGGGCGCGCTGTATCATGTGAGCTATCAGCTCGCCGAGGATCCGTCGCGCACGGTGACCGTGGCGACGACACGTCCAGAGACGATGTTGGCCGACGTCGCGGTCGCGGTCAATCCGGCCGATGAGCGGTATCAGTCGATCATCGGGAAGATGGTCATCCTTCCGATCGCGAACATCGAGATCCCCGTCGTGGCCGACGAGTACGCCGATCCCGCGTTCGGGACCGGTGTCGTGAAGATCACGCCAGCGCACGACGCGAACGACTTCGAGGTGGGACGTCGTCATTCGCTCCCGATGCCAGTGGTGATGACGCCAGACGGACGCATGGACAACGGCGCCGACGCCGGTGAGCGCGTCCCCGCGGATCTGCGCGGCATCGATCGGTTCGAAGCGCGTGAACGGATCGTGTCGCTGCTCAAGGAGCTCAAGCGTCTCGAAAAGATCGAGCCGCACTCGCATGCGGTGCGGCACTGCTATCGCTGCCGGACCGTCGTCGAGCCGCGCCTCTCGGATCAGTGGTTTGTGCGCATGGCGCCCTTGGCGGCGCCGGCGCTCGACGCCGTGCGGGGCAAACGCATCACCATCGTTCCGGAACGGTGGGAGGCGGTGTACACGCATTGGCTGGAGAACATCCGCGACTGGAACATCTCGCGCCAACTCTGGTGGGGCCATCGCATTCCGGTCTGGTATTGCGCCTGCGGCGAAGTGACGGTGAGCCGGACCGATATCACACAATGTCCGAAGTGCGGCGGCGACGTGCGGCAGGACGAAGACGTGCTCGACACATGGTTTTCGTCGTGGCTGTGGCCGTTCTCGACGTTGGGATGGCCGGACAAGAATGCGGCGGATCTGCGCGCGTTCTATCCCACCGATGATTTGGTGACCGCGCCGGAGATTCTCTTCTTCTGGGTCGCGCGCATGATCATGGGTGGATACGCGTTCATGGGCGATGCGCCGTTCCATACCGTGTATCTCCACGGAACGGTGCGCGACACCAATCACGTGAAGATGTCGAAATCGCTCGGGAATGGGATCGACCCACTCGACGTGGTGTCGCTCTACGGCGCCGATGCGTTGCGCTACACGGTGATCGCGGGGATGGGGATGGGCGCCGATCTCATTCTCGATCCGAAAGACTTGGAGAAGTCGTTCTCACCCGGGCGGAATTTCGCGACGAAGTTGTGGAACATCGGACGGTTCCTCCTTTCGAACGTCGGGAATGAACCAGTGCAATCCCCGGAAGCAATCGATCCCGCCCGTCTCACGCGTGCGGATCGCTGGATTCTGTCGCGGATGCACGGCGCGGTGTCGGAATGCAACGTCGCGCTGCAATCACTTCGCCTGAACGAGTTCGCCGAAACCGCTCGACGGTTCGTGTGGAATGAACTGGCCGATTGGTATCTCGAATCGGTCAAAGGGCGCCTGGCAACACCGGGTGAAGACCGCGACGTCGCGCGCGCGATTCTGGTGCACGCCTTCGACATCGCGTTGCGGCTCCTGCATCCGATCGTGCCGTTCATCACGGAAGCATTGTGGCAGCGGCTCCCACGCCCCGATGCGACGTCATCCGCGTTGCTGTGCACGACGGCATGGCCAACGCCCGCGTCGCCCATGGATGGCGCCACGGAGTTCGAGCGCGTGCGTGATGCAGTGAACGCGTTGCGGACATTGCGGTCGGATTATGCGGTGGCGCCCGGGAAGACGATCGAGGCGTTCATCGCGCCGAACGACGCTCCAGGGCCGCACGCGATTTATGCGGACGAAAGCGCGTTGATCGGGCGGCTCGCACGGGCGACGATTACCATCGGTGCGCCCGAGGATACGAACAGCGCCGCGCACGCGCTGCTCTCCGACGGAACCGACGTAGCTGTCCCGTTGGGCGGGCTCGTCGACGTCGCCAAGGAATGCGCGAAGTTGCGGACCGAAGTCGAGCAGTTGGAGAAGCAGCTCACCGCATTGAGCGGCCGGTTGGCCAATCCGGGCTTCACGTCGCGCGCGCCGGCAAACGTCGTCGACGCCGAACGGGCGAAGGAGCGTGAATGGACCGTGCGCCGAGATCAGATGCGCGCCAAGATCGTGGCGTTATGCGGGGCGTGATGGCGGCCGTGCAATCGACGGGACGTGGATGGACACGCACGGCGTTCATCCACGCTTCCATTGTCGCGCTCGTCGCCCCTCTCGCTGGATGCGCGTCCGGGTACATGAGTGGGCCACCGGGAGGGCGTGAAGACAAGATCCCCCCGCACGTCATTGCCACGACCCCTGACACGAACGCGACGAAGACACGTCCTCGCGCGCTCGTCGTGCACTTCGACAAAGTGATCAGTGAGCGTCCGTCGACTCCTGGCGGAACATTGGAGTCGGCGGTCGTCATCTCGCCGCGCGACGGGTCGCCGGATGTCGATTGGCATCGCAACAGTATCACGGTTCGTCCGCCACACGGCTGGCGCGCCAACACGACGTATACGGTCACGATTCTTCCGGGGATCACCGACTTGCGCGGGAACCTGATGAAGACGGGAACGACGATCACCTTCTCGACGGGTGATTCGATCAGTCACGCATCGATTACGGGAACGACATTCGATTGGCTGACCGGCACACCGCTCACCAACGCCGCCGTCGAAGCGGTCGCGAGCACGGATACGACGTTGGTGTACGTTGGCGTGACCGATTCGATCGGCCACTTTGCGCTTCCCGGCCTCTCCGCGGGAACGTACCTGGTGCGCGCCTACACCGATCAGAACGGCAATCACGCCCTCGACGCGAAGGAAGCGTTCGACAGTACGACCGTGGCGGTGCGGACGACGGAGTGGGTCGAGATGCTGGCGTTCGTCCACGACTCGTCGGGACCGATGCTGAACAATGTCACGGTGCAGGATTCGACGACGTTACGCGTGTCGTTCGGAACGCCGCTCAACCCCGTGAAGCCGTTGACGATCGAGAATTTCACGTTGAAGGGGAGCGACTCCACGAAGATTGCGATCACCGCCGTCACGCCGTTGCGTCAGGATTCGGTTGCGCCCGCCACTCCACAGCCGCAACGGGGACTCATCCCGTCCGCGACTGGAGCGCCTCTTCCGACGGTGAAACGCGCTCCGATCCCTCGACCGAGTAGGCCGCTGTTGTATCGAGACGTCCTGTTGACAGTTGCGACACCGCTTCGCCAGAAGGTGGGATACTCGTTGCACGCGGATCGTGTCACGAGCCCAACCGGCGTCGCGGCGACCTCCAATAGAACCTTCGTCGTGCCCGAGGCGAAACCGGTCCAAGATTCGACCACCACGCACGCAACGACGAAACCGTCCTCTCCTCCCGCCACTCCGTCTGCGCCACACCCGTGACCGACACGTCGGACGTGGAACGGCCGTCCCGCCCAACGGTCGTCTTTCTCGACCGGGACGGGACGATCATCGAGGATGTACACTATCTCTCGCGTCCGGAGCAAGTTCACCTCATCCCTGGCGCGGCGCAGGCCATCGTCCGGATCAATCACGCCGGAATACCGGTCGTCCTCGTTACCAATCAATCCGGAATCGCGCGCGGCTACTTCACCGTCGACGACTACGAGCGTGCCCATGCTCGACTCGTCGCGCTGTTAGCTGACGAGGGCGCACATCTGGATGGCGCCTACTATTGTCCTCACCTGCCTGAGCACAGCGGCCCGTGCAGTTGCCGGAAGCCGTCATCGCTCCTCTTCCGCCAAGCAATCGCGGAGCTCGCGCTCGACGGGAGCCATCCCGTCTTCATCGGCGACAAATGGCGCGATCTCCAGCCAATGCACGAGCTCGGCGGCGCTGGCTATCTCATTCCGTCCGGCGATACGTCGGAGGAAGATGTAGACCGGGCGCGCGCCGAAGCGAACGTCGTCCCGTCCATTACCGACGCGGTCGACCTTGCCCTCGGACGCCAATAAACAAATGTTTCAACAATACAATCGCGCTCGTTTCCTGATTTCCTGGGCCCGGTTGTGGAACCGCCCCTGCGGCGCTAGCATCCGCGAATGACCGCCCGGATCGCGGTCCTCGCCTCTGGCGGCGGGACCAATCTCCAAGCCATTCTCGACTACTTCGACACCCTTGGCGACACGCGCTCGGGTGATGTCGTGTTGGTTGCCTCCAACCGAAAGGATGCGTACGCCCTGGAGCGTGCCGGTCAGGCTGGAATTCCAGCGGTGCATCTCGCGACGCCCGCGGACGGCGCGTCACTCGTCGAGCTATTCCGAACACATCGGATCGACATGGTCGTCTTGGCGGGATATCTCAAGCTCATTCCGGTCGCCGTCACCGAGGCGTTTCGCGGCAGGATCATGAACGTGCATCCTGGCCCACTCCCGCAATTCGGTGGCGCGGGGATGTATGGCCATCACGTCCACGCCGCAGTCCTCGCCGCGGGCGTTCCGTCATCCGGCGTGACGATTCATTTCGTCGACGACCGGTACGATCATGGCGCGGTCATCGCGCACTGGCCCGTCCCTGTCATGCCCGGGGATACGCCAGACCAACTCGCGGAGCGCGTGCTTCGCGTCGAGCACGTCGTCTTCCCCCGCGCTGTCGACACGTTGGCGGCGCTCCTGGCGACGTCGTCCCTTCCCTCCTCTTCCTGATTGCCTGTTTCGCATGCCTGTCGCATTGCTTTCTGTTTCTGATAAATCCGGTCTCGTCGACTTCGCCACGCGATTGCGGGCGTTAGGATGGGAGCTCGTCTCGACGGGTGGCACCGCCAAAGCGTTGCGGGAGGCGTCGCTCCCCGTTCGCGACATCAGCGACCTCACGGGATTCCCCGAGATGCTCGATGGTCGCGTCAAGACATTGCACCCTGTCGTGCACGGTGGGCTCCTGGCGCGCCGAGATCTTCCGGAACACATGCAGGCGTTGGCGGAGCATCAGATTGGAACGATCGATCTCGTCGTGGTGAATCTGTATCCGTTCCGCGAAACCGCGGCGCGTCCCAACGTCGCGCCGGACGACGTGATCGAACAGATCGACATTGGCGGTCCGTCGATGCTGCGCTCCGCCGCGAAGAACTTCGCGTCCGTCACCGTCGTCTGCGACCCGGCTGATTACGCGACGGTGCTGGCATCGCTCGAAGCCGGAACCGATGATCTCCCATTGCGGCGGCGGTTGGCCGCCAAAGTGTTCGAGCATACCGCATCGTACGATTCGGCGATTGCTTCGTGGTTCGCGACGCAGCGGAACGATCTCCTCCCGGCGCGGACGACCATCGCGTTGCAACAAGTGCAGACGCTTCGATACGGAGAGAACCCTGGGCAAACCGCGGCGTTTTACGTCGAGGCCCCTGGCGCCGGACTCGCCGCGTTGCGGCAACATGGCGGGAAGGAGCTCAGCTTCAACAATCTCCTCGATCTCGAAGGGGCACTGCTCACGACCGATCCCTATGCTGGGGAAACGTGCTGCGCCATCATCAAGCACACGACCCCGTGCGGTCTCGCGGTCGGCACCAGCGCGCTCGAGGCGTATCAGAAAGCGCTCGCATGCGACCCGGTATCGGCGTTCGGTTCGGTGATCGCCTTCAGCGTGCCCGTCGACGACGCGGCGGCCGAAGAGATTTCCAAGCTCTTCGTCGAATGCATCGTGGCCCCATCATTCTCCCCAGGAGCCGTCGACATTCTCGGCCGCAAGAAAAATTTGCGGGTGCTCGAAGGGACCGCGAGCTGGTCGCCACATGCCCTCGACTATAAGCGGGTCCGCGGCGGCTTCCTGGCCCAGGAGCGCCCGGTGGTCAACACCGATCCGACGACGTGGCAGATCGTCACCGAGCGGCGTCCGACCGACGCCGAGCAGCACGATTTGGAGTTCGCCTGGAAGGCGGTTGGGAGCGTCAAGTCGAACGCCATCGTCCTCGCCCGGAATGGCGCGACGATCGGAATCGGCGCGGGCCAGATGTCCCGGGTCGACGCGGCCTTTGTCGCGGTTCACAAGGCCCAATCGGCTGGCCACGCGACCGCCGGCGCGGCGATCGGATCGGACGCCTTCTTCCCATTCCGTGATGGGATCGATCAAGCGGCCGAAGCCGGGGTAACAGCAATCATTCAACCGGGGGGATCGGTTCGGGACGCAGAGGTCATCGCCGCCGCCAACGAACACGGGATCGCCATGGTATTTACGGGACAGCGCCAGTTCAGGCACTAGAAAGATGTCTCTAAATACGCCTCCGCTCTGCTCCGCCCCTGAGCAGGGCGGCGTCCGCTCAGGCCTATTTAGAGACATCCAGTAACTCTCTGAGCCGTTAAATTTTTCGCATGACTTCTCCAGCGCATAGTGCGACGCACAGCGTCACGCATAGCGACCTCGACTATCGCCCCTCCTACGGGGCGGCAGCCATCGCCGCCGCGATTGTTTTCCTGTTGTATCTCATCACGTTGGCACCGTCGACGGCGATGTGGGATACGAGCGAATACTTGGCGGCCGCCTATACGTTCGGACTCCCGCATCCGCCCGGAAACCCGTTCTTCGTGTTGCTGGGCCGCGTCTTCGCGATCCTTCCCATCGCGCCGAATGTGGCGATGCGGATCAACATCATGGCGGCGCTCTGCAGTGCGGTTTCCGCCGGGATGTGGTTCCTGATCACGGAGCGCGTCCTCGTCGGGTGGCTCGTCGTGCGCTGGCAGCGAATCGTGGGTGGATTCCTGGCCGCCTTCACGGGAGCGACGGCGTTCTCGGTCTGGGCGCAGTCGGTCGTGAACGAGAAGGTGTACACCGAAGTGTTGGTCGGACTCGCGATCGTCTCGTGGCTCACGGTTCGGTGGTGCGACGATCCGGATGGTCCCAAGGCGGATCGTTTGTTGATTCTCGTCGCCTATTTGTGCGGCCTTGGCTACGCGAATCAGATGGCTGGGCTACTCGCGCTGCCGGCCGTCACGATCGCGGTGCTCATCCGCCGTCCGAAGACCTTCCTGCGCCCCAAGCTGGTCGTTGCCGGTCTGCTCGCCCTTGCGTTGGGGGCCACGCCATTCCTTACGCAGCCGATTCGATCGGCGCACTTCCCGCGATTGAACGAAGGGGAAACCACGGGCTGTCTCACCAAGCTGGAAGTGTCGTGCACGCTGAGCAAAACGACGTACGACCGGTTCATGTACAACTTGAACCGCGGTCAATATGGGAAGCCGGAGCTCAGCGACCGGCAAGCGCCGTTCACCGCGCAAGTCGGCATGTGGTGGCTCTACTTCAAGTGGCAATGGCTGCGCGACCCCGACAACAAGTACGGCGGCGCACAGGCGGTGCTTGCGACGATCTTCCTCTTGTTGGGATTCCTGGGCGGCTACGTCCATTGGAAGCGCGACCGGCAGAGCTTCTGGTATTTCGGCCCGCTGATCTTTGGGGTCACGCTCGCGCTCATCTTCTACATGAACTTCAAGTACGGGGCATCGCAAGCGCCGGACTTGGGGGAAAGTGTCCCGCGTGAAGTTCGCGACCGCGACTACTTCTATATCTGGAGCTTCAGCACGTGGAGCGTCTGGATCGCGCTCGGTCTCATCTACATCTGGGAATCGATCGCGGAGATGTTTGGGAGTGAGGAGGTCACGCGTGGACGCGAACGTGTGAAGCTCCCCACGAAGCACGGGTGGCTCATGGCGTCGCCGATTCTCGCCATCGCGTTCGTTCCCCTCTTCGCCAACTGGTCGTCGGCGTCGCGCCACGGCCAGACGGACACGCGCGATTTCGCGCACGATCTATTGAATTCCGTGGAGCCGTACGGCGTCCTGATCACGGTGGGCGACAACGATACGTTCCCGCTCTGGTACGCGCAAGAAGTCGAAGGGATTCGCCAAGACGTCACGGTCCTCTGCACGTCGCTCCTCAACACGGAGTGGTACACTCGGCAGATGATCCGCAATCCGGTGCGACCGTACAATGCCGCGGAAGGGCCATCGATCTACAAGAACACCACGTGGCCGATGCCGACCAAGCCGTTGGTCAAGATGAGCTACGCCGAGTCTGATGCGGTGCCACCAGCGACGCAGATGGACGCGCCGGCGCCGTTCTCGGGCGGTGGCGGGCTTCAGGTCTCCGTGACGCCGCGCGATCTTGGTGGAGATTATCATGGACTCGATCGCGCCGATCTGTTCGTGCTCTACATCGTACGCGACGCCTTCCCGGAACGTCCGGTCTTCTTCAGCCGCACCGACGGCGCGTATCCGGAAGAGCTCGGATTCACCAATCACATTGTGAACATCGGCTTGGCGCGTAAATTAGTATTGACGCCGCCGACGGCGGGGAACGGCATCATGAACGTCCCTGGTGATGGGTGGTTCGATCTCGACAAGACGTACGCGTTGTGGACGCAGTCGTTCGACGGGATCAAGTCGTTGTCGGCGCGGAGCCGGTGGATCGACAAGCCGTCGGTCGGTATTCCGTACATGTACGTTCGGACGGGGTACATCCTCGCACAGGCGTTGCAGCAGGCCGGGCGCCCGGCGGACGCGACGAAGGTGTTGTCGCAAGTCGGCGCGATCGCGAAGGGTGCGCAGTTGGCGTCGATGTTGGGCGGCGGGATGTAGGTGTTGGCGTGGCGGGATGTAGATCTCGCCACGAAAGTTCGGAGGCGTGTCAGAGCGGTTTAATGAGCTGGTCTTGAAAACCAGAGTACCGCAAGGTACCGTGGGTTCGAATCCCACCGCCTCCTTTACAAAAAATGCCCCCGAAAGATTGCGATGCAATTTCTTGGGGGCATTAGCAATTATGGACTGCTTGTATCGACTAGGTCCACCGGAATTGGTTCACGATACGCCCGTGCAGGAGCGCCTCTATGTCACGGCGACTATCAAGCACCGCGTCGATCTCGACCCCGCCCGCCCCAACCGTATACAGTAGTCGATACGGTCGAATGATGATTTCACGCCAATCATTAATACCGATACGCTTGAGCTCAGGAACGACGCGCCCACGGCGCGGGAAGTCCTGAAGAGCCGCTGCTCCATTCTTGAGGTTGACAAGCACCGTTCGCGCCGCCTCTGGCGATTCGTACAAGAGATAGGTGACAATCTCTCGTAGATCGAGCTCTGCCTCTGAACTCCAACGGACGGGCAAAGCATGTTCACGATCTCTGCGTCGGACGAGTTTCGGGGTTTTCCGACCCTTGGTCACCGCTGACGAGAAACGTCTGAAGATTGCCGCTCTTGCTCTGCCTGGGTCACGAGGGACTCGAGCCGAGCGAAGACTTCTTCCGTCGTTGCCGATTTTCCAGCACGATGCTGCGCTTTTGAACGGCCCAACATGGTCAAGAGTGCCAACGTCTGCCGCCACTGATCGTATTGGGCGGCCCCCATCAGGACAGCTTTTGCTTCACCGTGCTGCGTAATGACCAGTGTTCGTCCCTCCTCCGAGACTTCCCGAACGAGCTCTGCTGAGGACGTCTTGAGCTGGGTGATAGGACGAATGTCGTTTGTGGCAATCATGGCGCCTCCAAATATTGGACTAAATATAGCACCAAATTTGGTACTAGACTAGAGCCTTTTGGCGCACCTGCCACCTCAGGCCCGTCGGACTCCCTCTTCGTCGCCCAAGCGTTTGTCGGAGACCAAATAGCTCCGCACATAGTCCGAGACCGCATTGCTCAACGACGTCACCGGCTCAGCATACCCCGTCCCTCGAAGCCGTCCAATATCCGCCTGCGTGAAGTACTGATACTTCGCCCGCAACGACTCCGGCATCTCGATGAACTCGATCTCCGGCGTCCGATCCATCGCGGCGAACAAGGCATTCGCGAGCTCAATCCAGGTCCGCGCTTCGCCGCTCCCGATGTTGAAAATTCCATTCGCGGTGGGGTGCGTCGCCAGATGGAGCGCCATATTGACGGCATCTTTGACGTACAGAAAATCGCGTTGCTGCCCGCCGTCGACGAACTCTGGGCGATAGCTCCTGAACAGTTTGATGCGCCCCGTCTCCATCACTTGCGAGTACGCCTTGTTGACGAGCGAACGCATGTCGCCTTTATGATCTTCGTTGGGGCCGTAGATGTTGAAGAACTTGAGCCCGACGATTTGGTCGATCCATTCGCGCCGCACGGCGTAGAGATCGAACATCTGCTTCGAGTAGCCGTACATGTTCAATGGACGCAACACGTGGAGGTCCTCTTCCGTGTCGTGCATTCCGTGCGTCCCGTCACCGTACGTTGCGGCCGACGACGCATAGACGAAGCGAGTTCCTTTTTCGAGCGCATGACGAGCCAGCGACTTGGTATACTCGTAGTTGTTGCGCACGAGATACGCCGCATCGCGCTCGGTCGTCGCCGAGCAGGCGCCCATGTGGAGAATCAGATCGAAGCGCCCGAGGTCACCGCGTTCGAGCGCCGGAAGAAGTGTGTCAGCCTCAAGGTAGTCGTCGTAGCGAAGTGGGACGAGATTTCGCCACTTTTCGCTGGTTTCGAGAAAGTCCGCGATGATCACGTTGTGGCATCCGCGGCGATTGAGCTCCCATACCAACGCGCTGCCGATGAAACCGGCGCCGCCCGTCACGAGGACGCGGCTCGAGCTGAGATCGATCATGGGAGAAATATATGTGTCCTAAGATCTATCGAAGCCCCAAGGCGACCCCGAATATACCCCGTAACATCGATCGCTATGCGAAGCCCCCCCGCGGCGCTTCGCACATTGCCTGTCGATGCTTATACCTTTCAAGGGTCTCTTCATTCGAAAACCCATGGGCCTCGATCTCGTTGAAATAGTGATTGCCATAGAGGAGCACTTCGATGTCGAGATCCCGAATCAGATTGCCGCACGACTCGCGACTCCGCGTGATGTCATCGACTATGTGAGCGGAATACTGGTCGGAAAGCGCCTCGGAGATCGTATCCCACTCGACTGTCCGACACAACGCGCATTCTATCGCGTTCGAGGGGCGTTGTGCGCGAGCTTTGGCGCGGTTCGATCCGACGTTTCGCCAAAACTCAAGCTCGACGACGTCGTACCGAGGCGGAATCGGGCCGATCGTTGGAATGCGCTCCAATACCAGCTTGGTTGCGACTCCAGAGCGACACGCTGGCCGCAGCTGGCTCGGAGACCTTTCGTCGAATGGATGTTGGTTGCACCCATCGGGGCTGCATTCACGACCATGGTGGTATTTGCGGCAACGAGCCGAGCACCAATTGTTGGCATACTCGCCGCCGTCAGTACCACCATATTGATCATCCTCTTTACTCAAAAACTGACATCTGCACTTCGAACAGAATTCGTTCCAGGAATTATGACGATTGGCGATCTGGCCAAAATGGTCGCACTTCCAGAAAGACTCGAACGAAACAAACCCGGGTACTGGACTCGCGAGCATATTGCGCAGGATGTGCGCTTGATCGTCATGCAAGAACTCGGTCTCGACTCACTTTCTGACGATGCGCGGTTCGTGCAGGATCTCGGTGCGAGTTGATTCACCCTTCGTGTTCCATGCCTAGACAAAGCGCTGGCCTTCTCATGTATCGCCGTACTTCACAGGGCATTCAAGTCCTGCTGGTCCATCCCGGCGGACCATACTGGGAGCACAAAGACCTCGGCGCATGGTCGATCCCGAAAGGAGAGTACGCGGAGCCAGAGGCACCATTGACCGCAGCTCAACGCGAGTTCCACGAGGAAACCGGCTTCACCGCCACTGGCCCGTTCATTCCACTCACCCCTATCAAGCAGCGCGGGGGAAAGATCGTGACGGCCTGGGCCGTCGAAGGAGATGTCGATCCCGCGATGGCGCGCAGTAATACCTTCGTTCTCGAATGGCCGCCGCGGTCCAAATCGTACAAAACCTTCCCGGAAGTCGATCGAGTCGCGTGGTTCGATCTGCCGCGGGCACGAGAGAAGATTCTCGCTGGGCAAATTCCTCTTTTAGACGAGCTAGCGCGTCATGTCGGCGAATAAAATAACTTGCATTCTCTGGACGCTCACCATCAATTCGAAATCATGCCACGCATAACACGAATTGCGCTCCCATGCCTTGCGATTGCTCTGTCAACGTCGTGTAAGAGCGCCGCAGAGAAATCGGCGGCGCTCTCCGAATCGTGCAAAGCCGCCGTCCAACGGTTCTATGCGTGGTACGTTCCTCAAGCGCTCTCCCACGACAAGTCGCTCCCGGGCATTCGGGCGATTCAACAAGATAGCGCGTTGTTCGCCGACTCACTTCGGCACGCACTCCAAACGGACTTCTACGCACAAAACAGTGCAACCGACATCGCCGCTATCGACTTCGACCCATTTCTCGCGGCGCAAGATCCTGATACCGCATACACAGTAACGACCGCGAACGTCACCGGCACACGCTGCCGCACCGAAGTTCGTCGTAAAGCACCCGGCGCCGACTCCACTCCACCCGACGTCATTCCCGAGCTCGAATTCAAGAACGATCAATGGCTCTTCGTCGACTTCATCTATCCGCAGAACGGTTCCACCACCCGGCTGACGCAAATTCTAGCAATGTTGGATGATGAACGACGGCACCGTGCGCAAGCGCAACCGTAGCTTGTATTGCCAACGGTCCGCTTCGTCAAGGCGTTACGGCGCGCCGTCCTCGCGCGAAAGACCTTTCTGTCCGTTCAAATTCAGGTTATTGCAGTCCGGAAATCCAGGTCCAGTCGGTATCGAAAATGAACATGACATCATTACCACCGGATCGATGCAACGAGTTCCACACTAGGTATCGACTGGCCCCGATCGCTATAACCCAAACTGGTTCTGGCAATCCTGGATCCGTTGACACATTGCTGCGATACGCGGCTGCTGCGCCGTTGCATACAGCGCTGTCCGAAGTGACTAGCTTGACCGAGTCTGGATCCGATACGTACGGGATCTTCAGCTGACTCCGGAGACGGACATGTACGCTATCCGATGGTGTCGCGATTGAGCGTACCCATGCGAGTATCTGTGTCGTGTGGTTCAGTGCGGCACGACACATCGTTTGCCCTTCAGCAGGTCTCACACAGAGATGCGCGACAAGAGAGCAGCACATCGTGACAAAGATTCTCGTATTCTTGATTATCATAGTAAGCAATTTACCCAGTGGGCGTTTTCTCTAATCCAGAATATCGCACCCGTCAGGGCGCTTGCGACTCCAAGCTTTGTATTTGGATAAATAATCTTTCGGATAGTAGGAGTCGGACGCGTCATCATACTCTATATCTGATGGAGTAATAGGTCCAGCGCGATAGAGCGAATCCTTGTCGATCACATACTGAGGAGCAGTGTCGGCTGCCGCAAGCGCCCAGTCATTCGCACTCGGCCCACCAAACTGACCCCCATAGCGTGTATACTTATTTGACGGAACCTTTTCGTCCCGGCAGTTGGACGGCAATGAATCTCCCTTCGCGAAGGGATGCGAATGTACTGCGTATGCCAACTTTCCAATCGCGCTATCAGATGGAGTTCCAACATTGCGGCACGGTGTATCTGTTAAATTTGTTTTGTTAATCCAGTTCTCGATAATCGTCTGTCCTCCAATGGTCCGCGAAAATCCCTTGAACCCTCGCTCACGGCGATTGAAGATCGGGCCGTCCGGATCGGAATTCTGCCAAATCGTTTTCAAAGCACTGCGAAACTCGGGACGATCAACGATCGAATCGGTCGGATCATTGATAGGGCATCGTACTACCGTAACGTGCTTGCCAGCACTGTCTGATTTTGCGTTGGCAACCCCCGTATACCACATAGTTCCAGAGGTTGCAGGCTTATAGTAGCACGTACGAAGAATTGCGCTGCTCCCCCAATCGCACATACCTGTGATCGCCGGACCAGAATCCGGCTTCCATGTCCACAGCATTTCAAGAGGAATTGGAACTTTATTGGCTCCAACGTTAGTAACGGTGTCCGGTGTAACCTGCGCGGTAAATATTATTAAACTGTCTTTCTTCGCCCAATCCTTGTCAGACGTCACATTGAGTGACACTGGAACCCGCGCATAGGAAATCACGGCTCCTCCAGTAAATGTCCAAGGATCACTCACGTTCCAGCCGCAGCTCCCCCATGCCGTCATCTGGCCACGCCATGTCACATAGGTTCGTGCGCTCGTAGAGCCGAGCCATCCTGTCCGATCATCCTCGTCAGAATTAATCGTTAAACAGCCATGCCAAGTCCCATCAGGCATTTGAAAACCGCCAGCGGGAATAGAGGCCGAGTGGACGCTGCTATTCTGGTTACCGTTAACACCCTCTGAGGTTCCGGACGCAGATAACTGTACAACAATTTTGTGGTCATAGTATGGGCCTAATTGGGTACCGGGCCCTCCTTGAGTCACTAGAACCTGGATCGACCCGTCCGAAGGGGGAAGTACAATGCGTCGCGGACTGAGAGTTTGCATGTCGCGCTGAGGGCCTGTCGCGTCCGCACATGCCACAAGACAGACGAGAAACGCGAATACGCCCCAAGGAGGTAGGCAAAACAAATATTTACGTACACTAGCCATGAAGCCCTATATTGACTGATATCTAAATCACAGCGTAGACACTAACCTACACGTACAATATAGTCAATACAATATGACTCTCTTTCCTATCATTACAGAAAATATCTATAACACAGCCGAACACACGGGAATTAAAAGGCGCCCAACTTACGCTTGCCTAGTAAGCAGCAACGCAATTGGCTATAGACTACTTGGGAAGAACTGACACAACCTTTACCTAGCTTGTCCAAGTCGTCATCGCGAACTACCTTTCGAGGCTCTGGACAGATGGCCGAGAGGCTGAAGGCACCGGTTTGCTAAACCGGCATAGGGTTAACGCTCTATCGAGGGTTCGAATCCCTCTCTGTCCGCTACCACGATGGTCGTCGAACGGGCCCGCACCTCACCTCCGCGGGCCCGTTCGCGCATACACCACATTTGTGATATGACCGCTCCGTCCCCGCTCGCCCCCGCCGCGCCGCCGCGCCTCCGCTTTGCGCCTTCGCCGACCGGCTACCTCCACGTCGGTGGGGCGCGGACTGCCCTCTTCAACTGGCTCTACGCCAAGCGCTACGGTGGACAGTTCCTCCTGCGCATCGAAGATACGGACAAGGCGCGGAGCACCAAAGAAAGCACCGACGCCATCTTCAAAGGGCTCCAATGGCTCGGCCTCACCTGGGACGAAGAGGTCGTCTACCAAGGGGCCAATTTGGAGCGCCATCGGGCCGATGCCTTCCGCCTGGTCGAGTCGGGCGCGGCGTATCGCGACTTCACCCCGCAGCACGTCCTCGAAGAGCGACGCGCAGAGGCCGTTGCACGCGGCGAGATCTATAAGTACAAGCGCGAGTGGGCGGAGCTCCCGCTCGACGAAGCACAGCAGCGCCTCGAGCGCGGCGATCCGTACGTCATCCGGTTCCGGGTCCCCGATGAGCATGGATCGACGGCGTGGGACGATCTCGTCCACGAGCGCATCGCCTTTCCGAACAAGGACATCGAGGACTTCGTCATCCTTCGCTCGGATGGAACGCCGATCTACAATTTGGCGGTCGTCTCCGACGACATTGCGATGGGGATCACGCTCGTCATGCGGGGCGACGATCACATCTCCAATACGCCCAAGCAGATCATGCTGTACCACGCGCTCGGGAAACCAGTCCCGACGTTCGCGCACATCCCCATGATTCATGGGCTCGACGGAAAGAAGTTGAGCAAGCGGCACGGCGCGACCGCGGTTGGTGATTATCAACACCAAGGTCTGTTGCCACAGGCCATGCTGAACTTCTTGGCATTGCTCGGATGGTCGCCGGGTGGCGATCGCGAAGTGATGACGATGCCGGAGATGATCGAGTTGTTCTCGCCCGACGGGTTGCAGCGCAAAGCCGCCATCTTCGATCCCAAAAAGCTCGAGTGGATGAACGGGCAACATCTGTCGCTCCTCCCCATCAGTGTCCTCGAACCACCCGTCACGCGTGCGCTGATCGCCGCCGGATTGACGACCGCCGATGAGTTGGCGGCGCGGCGCGAATGGTATGAAGGGCTCATCGATCTCCTGCGCGTCCGGTCGCGGGTCATCGATGACATCGTACGGCAAGCAGGTCCGTATTTCCAGGACACGATCGAGTACGATCCGGAAGCGGTCGCCAAACACTGGAAAGATCGGGCAGCGACGAGGGATATCCTCCAGGCCACCTCCGATGCACTGGCCGCCGCCCCAGCGTGGGAGCCGGAACCGCTCGAAGCAACGCTCCGAGGGCTCGCGGATGCTCGGGGGATCCAAGCCGGAAAGATCTTTCAGCCGCTCCGAGTGGCGCTCACCGGCCTCACCGTGAGCCCCGGGATCTTCGAAGTACTCGTCATGTTGGGGAGGGAGCGCGCTCTGGCGCGCCTACGTCAGGCCGTGGACTTCACAGCCGCCGGTTGACCCCCGCCGAAAGGGGGAGCATCTTAATAGGATTGTAGTCCGGACTAGCCACCCGGCTCGTCCCGTATTCGTACCCTTTTCGAAGCCATCATGTCTGAGCAGTTGACGAAGCTTGAAAGCTCGGTCTACCAGTATCTGCTCGACTTTACCGCCGAGCACACATATCAGCCGAGCATTCGCGACATCGGCCGACAGTTCAAGATCAAGTCGACCAAAACGGTGTCGGATCTGTTGCAGTCGCTCGCGAAAAAAGGTTTCATCGAACGCGACCCGTCACGTTCGCGCGGCGTGCGGTTGGTCGGATTCAGTGGCGCGGTTGGCGCGACACCCGTTCCGTACTACGGACGAATTCACGCGGGCGCGCCGGCGCTCTTGCCGGAACATCGGGAAGGGTTCATCACGATGGACCGCCGATTCCTGCCATCGACGCACGTCTTCTTCTTGAAGGTGCAAGGTGAGAGCATGATCGGCCGCTCGATCAACGACGGCGACTTCGTCATGGTCGATCCCGATGCACGTCCATCCACCGACGACATCATCGCCGCGCGGCTTGGCGATGAAGCCACGGTCAAGACGTTGACGTACGAAGGGACAACGCCAGTGTTACGTGCGGCGAATCCGGTGGAGCGCGACATCATCGTGCATCCCGATAATGATTTTCAGATTCTCGGTGTCGTGTGTGGCGTGTTCCGCCCATTCACCATCAATGCCGAGGCGAAGACGGAAGCCAGCATTACGCCGGAATTGGTGTCGTAACCGCGAACGCGCGAACGTTACGGGTTGGCCGGCGCTGGTGACGGCGCCGGTGTCGACGATCCGTCCTGCGAAGCGGCCTGAGGTTTCTCGGCCGCTTTTTGCTTTTCTTTCTCCTGGCGTTCGCGCTCCTTGCGCTGGCGGATACTGCGCACCGCCTTCTGGAAGTCGGCTTCGTTCATCGCCGTCTGCGCGTGCGACATGATGTCGTCGTGCATGGCGTTGTATGCGCGCTCGCGTTGTGACACCGACGGATTGTTGGTGATGTTGATCGGCAACATCGCGAGGACCGCGGTTGGAATCGCGATCGGTCCCAACCGGATGTACTTGCTGTCGACGCCGTACTTTTTTCCACCGCGCTCGATCGTCCAATCGCCAGGCTTGCGCGGATTGGCCGCGGCAACGCGCGCCGCGGAATCGGTGATTTGCGCGATGTCGCCCGCAATGACGCTGTCGAGTTGCTGGGCGGACGTCTTCGGCGCAGTCGCGACCTTTCCCGGCTCGCCCCACAACCGCGGATCGCCATAGCGCGGCTGCACACCGCGGAGATTCCCACCACCACCGACGAGCGGGCCGGTGGCCGGCTCCGGATTCTCTGGATATTTGGACGGGGCCGGCGCCGATGGTAATGTCAACGGGACTGATGGTGGGGCTGTCACCGGTGGTGGCGGAGCCTGATGCGTGATGGGGCGTCCATTCCCACCACGCTGTCCCGGCGTCGGAGGCTGATGGCCGGCCGCGGGGAGCTGCAAAAATCCGATCCGCTCGACCGGTCCTACCGGCGTCGTCCGTCGTCCGAACACATCGAACAAGGGATGGCTCATCACCAACGCCTGGACGAAGAACGCCACCACGAGCGCGTGAATGGCGAGCGAGACCAGGAATGGGGTTGATGGACGCCGGATCTTCATGAACGATCGCCGCTAATCGAGGAACGACGCGAGCACACGTCCCGCCCGTCGCGCGGCTT